>Ga0209568_1000085_pt1 | contig 32382 bp, 30 predicted proteins | sample WorMetOlspDAHAB2_FD_187406 | JGI IMG/M metagenome (GOLD analysis project Ga0209568, IMG submission 187406) | Marine gutless worms symbiont microbial communities from Max Planck institute for Marine Microbiology, Germany - Olavius sp. DAHAB.2... ...
GCAAAAAGATCGAGATGCTGTTCGCCCACCTCAAGCGCATCCTGCGTCTCGACCGATTGCGATTACGAGGACCCTACGGCGCCCGCGACGAGTTCCTCCTCGCCGCCACCGCCCAAAACCTCCGCAACCTCGCCAAACTGATCCCGATCCCAGCACCGGCCACCGCCTGAGGCGCTCGACAATCTCCGAGTGCTCCCGACGGCCAAGACGCCTGTCCCCGGAGAAAACCCGGATTTTCAACAGAATAGACCCTGATAGGACGCGTCGTCCACCAGCTTCTGGACCTGGTTGGCCAGTTCGGTGATCTGATCGTCGAACTCCGCCCGCTGCGACTTGTCGCCGCTTCGCGCGGCGTCGATGATACCCTTGAGCTGATTGGTCAGATCCTCGAGGGCGTCGGTGGCAGCAAGCGTTGCTTCGAGGGCGCTGACGCCCTGATCGATACCGTCTTTTCGTGCGTTCAAGTCGCCAGCACGATCGCTCAACGATCTCGCCTGGAAGAACGAGATGGCGTCGTCAATTGGACTGGCAACTTCAAGACCCGTCGACAGACGACCCTGCGTCCTGTCGATCAGACCTGTGGTTCTTTGGAGGGAAAGCAGATTTGAACGTACTGCTTCCGAAAGCGCAATGTCAGCCATTAAGGGCTCTCCTTTTCTAGAAAGCGATTTTCCTACGCGCGATTCTCACGCGATTAGGAAGTTTAGCACATCGTTGCTGAGTTTGACACGCGTTTTTGAATCTATGGTTAACGGCGCTCAGCCCCGTTCGCCGGGGCCTAGGCGCTCATCAGGGGCCCGCACGGCGCCCTTCCCGATGCCCGCAAACCTCGGAAAGGAATGAATCCTCCCCGAAGCGGGCCCGATAGCCCGCCACCTCACGATCGAACGCGTCGTCGCTGCCGTGTTCGCCGATCAGGCGCAGGACTCCACGGCAGAATCGCTCCCCAATCACCCTCTTCGCGGAGAATCGCTGCAGAACGGCGACGGCCCGATCCCCTTCTCCCCGCCCGAACAACAGGTTAGCGAGGGCGTAGAGGCGCCCCATCAGCCGCTCGTCGGTGAGCCCGCCGCGATCGGTACCGCCGAGGACCAGGGCAACGAGGCGCATGGTATCGACCGCCTCAGCGAACGATGACTCCTGGGCGGCAATCAGCGCCTCGAACCGGGCGCGGCAGATCTCGTACAACCGCGAATCGAGGCGGTTGCGGTCCTCGATCTCGCGGATGACCGACGCCGGGACGTCCTCACGGTCCGTCCGCGGTGACGTGTTGACGAAATGCCGGTGCAAGGAGAACAGCGGGCCCGTGTCGTAGGCCCGCTCCAGCAGAAGCAGGTTTTCCGTGTGTCGGCCAAACAGCAGAACGAACCGGAAGAACTGGTCGATACGGGCGATGGCCTGCTCCAGATGCGACTCACCGACATCGACGTCCCCATCCAGCAACCGGTCGTTCAGGCCGTCGTAGACGTGGCTGGCGCCCGGCATCAGCCCATAGCCGCAGAGCCTCTTAACCATACCGTTGTTGGCCTCCGGGTAGCGGTCGAGCCAGGCCGGAACATCGAGTCCGGTGCCCGAGGCGGCGCGGATGGCGGACACCTGCGACAGCACGCGCTCGACCGGTTCTCGGATCGTGGTCACGTATTCGGCGTCGGCAGCCACGTGGCGATGGGCGCCGAACACGAAGTGCCCGGCGTAGACGGGGTGGGCCCCGTCGCCGGCCGCTTTCTGGAAGGCGCCAAACGACCCGGGACCGTCGCTACCGCCCGAGCGGAGATGGAACACCGCGTCCTCGCCCAGCGCTTCCTGGAGCGCGGCAACGGTCGAATTGCTGGCGGTCCTCACGTTGGCGAGGAAGATCAGTGTCTTGCCGCCCTGAAGTCCGGCGGACGCCGTGGTCATGCCGGCTTCGGTCCGCCGCCGGCGAGGGCTTCGCGGACGACATCGAGGGCAATCGATTCGGCCGCCTCGGGATCGGCGATGGACGGCAACCGTGCCGGATCGCCGGCGAGGTCGTCGAGAATTCGCGCCGCGGCCGGCAACGGTCCGCCGTCCGGCGCATCGGACGATTCGACGATCTTGATGATCAGCCGATGGATCACCCGGACCAGCATCATGCGGTTGAACATCTCCGTCGCCAGGTCGGGGTCGTCGCGCCACGTGCGTCCCGGGTACATCGCTTGCACGCGCTGACCGGCGCCGTAGCAGGTGTATGCGACGCAGCCGGAGAACCCCTCCTCGACCAGCCGGTCGTGTATGGAGCAGACGTTGTCGACCCTCAGGTTCGGGCACGGCTGGCCTCGGGGCTTATCGATGGCGAACTCGTCGGAGGGTTCGAACTTCAGGGTCACACAGCACATGCCGCAGCAGTTGGCGCAGTCGTGAGTGAAGCGGTCGGGAACCTTCATCGCACCGCGGCGAGGACGGCATCGATGACGCGGTCCTGGTCCGATTCGGTCAGGGAGGCGGACGACGGCAGACTCAACGCGTCTCGGTTCAGCCGGTCGGCAACGGCGCCACCCAAGGCCTTGGCACCGGCATGCGCGGGACTGTGGTGCAGCGGTTGCCACAACGGGCGGGTCTCGATGCCGCTGGCGGCCAGTGTGGCGGCGAGACCGCGCCGGTCGATGCCGGCGGCGTCGGCATCGACGAGAACGGTAGACAGCCAGAACGTGCTGTGCGCCCAGGATGCCTCCGGCATGAACGTCAGTCCGGGGACATCGGCGAAGGCTGCCCGGTAGCATTCGGCGATCTGGCGCCGCGCGGCAACGAGATTGGCGAGCCGCTCCATCTGCGCGCAGCCCACCGCCGCCTGGACGTTGGTCAACCGGTAGTTGTAGCCGACGGCGTCGTGAACGCTCTCCACCGGATCGCTTTTCGCCTGGGTGGTCAGATGGCGGACCCGGTCGGCGACCGCCCGGTCGCGAGTGACGACCATGCCGCCACCGCCGCAGGTGACGAGCTTGTTGCCGTTGAAGCTGAAGCATCCGATGTCGCCCAGCGTTCCGGCCGGCTGCCTGCGGTAGGCGGCGCCCAGGGCTTCGGCGGCGTCCTCGACCACCGGCACACGGAGCGAGCGGGCGGCGTCGACAATGGGCTCCATGTCGACGGGATGGCCGAGAATGTGGGCGGGCAGCACGGCGGCGACGCGCCGCCCCGTGGACCGGTCATGCAGGGCGGCGCCGCGCCGGTCACAGTCCTTGGTGAGGTAGCGGACGACGATGTCCGGGTCCATCTGCCAGGTCGCCGCGTCGACATCGGCGAACACCGGTTCGGCGCCGAGGTAGCGGACGGCGTTGGCGGTGGCGACGAAGGTCAGCGCCGAAGTGACCACGGCATCCCCCGGGCCGACGCCAGCGACCTGCAGCGCCACATGCAGCGCCGCGGTGCCGCTGGTCGTGGCGACGGCATGATCGGCGCCGACGGCCTCGGCGACGGCGGCCTCGAAGCGGCCGACGAACGGCCCGGCCGGGGACACCCAGTTGGTGTCGACGCATTCGGCCAGGTAGGCGCGTTCGTTGCCTTCGAGGGACGGGACCGACAGGGGAATCCGCCGGCGTTCCGGCTCAGAGGACATAGCCGTCCTGGTGGTACCGGCCGAGGTTGTCGCCGATCCAGGCGATCGTCGCTTCGAGCCCCCGCTCCAGATCGACCTCCGCCCGCCAGCCCAGCATGTCGGCGGCCTGGCCGGCGTCGGCGCACAGGCGCTCGACCTCGTCCCGGATCTCAGAGTCGTCGAGCCAGCCGGCGCGACCGAACGAGTTGTACCAGACGAGCGCTCGGACCTGCGCGCCCTCGGACACCAGCCGCTCGGCGAGATGGCTGCCGATAAATCCGTCGGCGCCGGTGACCAGCACCTTGCGTCCGGCAAGGCTCATGGCGCCCCCGCCCCGGCGCCGGCGCGGGCGAAGTCCTCGACGGTCCCGATGTCGATCCAGTCTTCGTGGATGGGAAAGCTGACCACCACCGCATCCGCGACGACCAGTTTGGTGATCACCTCGGTCATGTCGATCCGCTCTCCCGACGGAATGTGGTCGAGCACCGTCGGCTCCAGCAGGTAGATGCCGGCGTTGATGAAGATAGACGCTTCCTTCTCGACGATGCCCCGGACCCGCGGCCCTTCCGCCTCGACGACACCGAACGGTACCGGCACGGCGTAGCGGTGCACGCCGACGGTCAGCTCGGCCTCCTGCTCGCGATGGAAGCTCAGCATCGCCCGATAGTCGACGCCCGTCAGCACATCCCCGTTTACCACTAGCAGCGGCCGCTGCGTACCGGCCAGCATCGCCAGGGCGCCCGCCGTGCCGAGCGGCTTTTCCTCGAAGGTGTAGCGGACATCGACACCGTGGCCGGTGCCGTCGCCCAGGTGGTCGCGGATCTGGTCCGCGCGGTAGTGGGTGGTGATGCAGACGTCCCGGACGCCCGAGTCGCGAAGCTGGCCGACGACGTGCTCGATCACCGGTTTGTCGCCGATCTTCAGCATCGGCTTGGGTGCAGCGTCGGTCATCGGCCTGAGCCGGGCACCAAAACCGCCGGCCATGACCACGGCGCTGACCGGCAGTTCGCGTTCCGCCTCCAGCTCGCTCTTCAGCGCAAGCCCCGCAAGACGCCCGTCGTCGTCGACCAGCGGCAGGTGGCGGATCAGCCGGACGCTCATCAGGCTGAGCAGCTGGTCATGGGCGGTGCCGAGCTCGGCCGTCAACGGGTGGTCCCAGGCGGTATCCGACTTCCGTTCGAGAAACCGCGCCACCGGTTCGGCGAAATCCGCGCCGGCGAGGATCGCGCGGCGGATGTCGCCATCGGTGACGATGCCGACCAGCCGGCGGTCGTCGTCGATCACCACCACGACACCTTCGCCATTGGCGTCAATCAGCCGCAGCGCCTCGGCCATCGGCACTCCCGGTGCGACCGTGAAACGTGCGAAATCCTCGTCGGAGAAAGGCGTCCTGGGCGGATTCATCGCCGCATCGTTTGCTAGTTCTGGCCTTCCCAAACGGGATGGCGCAGGACCCACTCGCCGCCTTCCTTCACCCACAAGTGGGGCGAACGGAACCGGTCGGTGAGTTCCATGAACTGCTCCTTGGTCATGCCGATGTAGTCCATCACGTCGTAGAAATAGCGCTCGGGAAACTCGCCGTCGAAGCGCTTGACCAGGGCAACCGCCTCGTCTCGGGTCAGGTGGCGGTTGCGGATTTCCTGGCTGGCGTCGTAGGTGGCGCGGCCGAGACCGAATTTGATCCAGGTCGTGTAGTAGTGGAAACCGTCGATCTTGTCATCGAGGCTGTTGTACTTCGAATAGGTCCCTTCGGTCCGCACCGGGTTCGCTTCAAAGCCGGTGTTCTCGACGGCGTAGTAGTACGCCTCCTGCGGCGTCCATTTGAGATAGTAGCCGAGGTAGTGCACTTCGATCCGTTTCTGCTCCAGCTCCCGGTGGTCGGGCGGCAGGTAGGGTGACAGCTCGTTGAGGGTCAGGCCGTGGACCTCCATCAGTTCCGGGACGGAAACGCCGCCGAGGACGACCTCGGACAGGTCCTGCATCGAGAAATACGATTTGTCCCGGAGCGACGAGTTGGTCTCGGCGATGGGGCTGCCGTACTCGGCCTCCGGCTCGCCGAAGAACACCAGCGGGATGTCGAACTTCATCGCCATTTTTGGCGCCAGGTTCTTCTGGCCGAGGATGAACGTCTGGAACGGGTGCAGCAGGTTCTCGATGGCCAGCCGCGTCAGCAGCTTCTGGGCGCGCCCGTTGGGTTTGAAGGTGACGTTGTCGAAGCCGCCGGTTTCGATCCAGGCGCGGACGTTCCTCTGGCCGACGTCGGTATAGAGAATCGGTGGCCACGTCACGGTTAGCGGATTCATGCCATAGCGGTACTTGAGCACGTGGGCGGCATAGCAGCTGTCCTTGCCGCCGCTGCCTGGCACAAGGCAGTCGTAGCCGCCGTCCGAACGCCGGTGTGCATCCAGAAGCCGGACCAGTTCCTGTTCGCGGGTTTCCCAATCGATCTGCTCTTTGCGCTCGGCATAGCGGCAGGCGTCGCAGATGCCGTCGTCCCAGATCTTCAGGGCCGTAGCCTTGCGGTCGGTACCGTGGCGGAACTCGGGCGTCGATGCGGGACGCTGGTTCGACATCACGCAGCGCTTGCAATACGTCACCTGCGTAGGCAGGCCGTAGTAGGCCTCGAGGCCTTCGTGCGTTATTACCAGCAACCTCCTTCGGCGAGCAGACGCGCCATATTGCGATAGATGGCGAGACCCTGGGAAGCACTGCGTTCGGGATGGAACTGGCAACCGAAGACATTGCCCTGGCGGACGCTGGAACAGAAAGCCAGCGGTCCGAACCGGGACTCGGAGAACACCACCGACGGGTCCGAGGGCCGAACGTAGTAGGAATGAACGAAATAGACGTACGTACCTTCGGCGCCGTCGAGCACGCTACCGGACGAGTCGACACCAGCGGGCGCCGCGATTCTGTTCCAGCCGACCTGCGGCACCTTGCGGCCATTGTCCGCCGGCAACCGCTCGACAACACCGTCGATCAGCCCCAACCCCGGATGAACACCGAACTCGTGGCTCTCGCTCATCAGCAGTTGCAGTCCGAGGCAGACACCGAACAACGGCTTGCCTTCGCCGGCCAAGTGCTGAAGGGCTTCGCCCAGGCCGCGTTCGTTCAGCGCCGCCATCGCGTCGGCGAAGGCCCCCACGCCGGGCAGCACCACGGCATCGGCCGCAAAGAGGTCGTCCGCGGCCCCGGTCACCGACGGCTCCATGCCGGCGTGCTCGCAGGCGCGGCAGACGCTGTAGAGATTGCCGAGCCCGTAGTCGACGACGGCGACCCGCGCCATCACGCCGCCTCCTGGACGGGCCGCACGCCCACACCTCTCTCGGCCAGAAAGCGCTTCAATTCGCTCAGGTCGCGCGCGTCGATTCGCTGGTTGCCGCCGCCTCCGCGGAGGAACTCGATGTTGCCCTCGGCGGCGAACGCGGAATCGTCGGCAGCCAGCTTGGCCGCGAGGTGATAGTGCAGAAGAGAGGCGATGCTGACGGCATCGGCCGCACCCTCGGTGATGACCTCGTGTACGTCGTCCGGTTTGCCCGCGCCGCCGCCGGCGATCACCGGCACCGGGACAGAGCGGGCGATGCGCCCGGTCAAGCCGATGTCGTAGCCCTTGCCCGTTCCGTCGCGGTCGATGGACGTCACCAGCAGTTCCCCGGCGCCGAGCTCGACGGCGCGTTCGGCCCACTCGATGGCGTCGACGCCGGTGCTCTCGCGGCCGAAGTCGGTGTAGGCCTCGTAGCGGCCGTCGGCGTGGCGAATGGCTTCGATGGACACCACGATGGTCGACGACCCGAACTTCTGCGCCGCCTGCGAGATCAGCTCGGGCCTGCGGATGGCCGCGGTGTTCAACGCCACCTTGTCGGCGCCCGCGCGCAGCACTTCGCGGATGTCGTCCAGCTTGCGCAAACCTCCACCGACGGTGAGCGGCACAAAGATCTCACTCGCCGTCCGCTCGACGACGTCCAGCAGGCTGTTCCGTTCATAGAGGCTGGCAACGGCATCGATGTAGATCAGCTCATCGGCGCCGGCTTCGTAGTATACAGCAGCGAACGCTTCGGGTTTGCCGAGCACACGCAGCCCTTCGAAACGGATACCTTTGACCAGATTCGGCCCTTTGATTTCGAGCCGGGGTATGATGCGCACTGCCACGGCGCCGATCCTCATCGGTCCCGATGCACGATTGTTAACCAATCCGAGAGTGAAACCGGACCATAGTGGCGCCGGCTTAAAAATCAGCTAATAGCGCAATTGGGCAACGCTGCCTACCAGAGACCTTAGATGCCGGACGCCGTAATCGCTTTCGTTCGAGGGGTCGCCGCCCACAACAACGTCCATCGCCTGACGGACGGCCTGAAGGCGGCGGTGGCGGCGCGGGGTCACGCCTGCGTCGACTTCGACACCGCCGATGCGTCCGGCGCCCGCGAATTCAAGGCCCTCGCGGTCGATGGCCGGGTCCGGCTCGTGGTGGCGATGAACGTCGGCCTCAACACCCTGGTCGACAGCGCACTCTGGCTGCGCGAGACGCCCGCGTTCCTCTACATGCTCGACCACCCCTACGCGGTGTTCCCCTACTGCGACCAGATCATCGGCCAGTTCGAATCGGTGCACCTGAGCCATACGGGCGAGAGCCAAGCCCGCTTCGCCGACCGCCTGCACCCGCGGTTCCGGACCACCCACGTCCTCCCCCATGCCGCCGACGCGATGGACGACCTGGTGCCGTGGCCGGACCGTGACGTCGCCGCCGTCTTCGCCGGCAACTACGGCCTGGCCCGGGAACCGGAGGCGGAACGGGCCGACTGGCAGCGGTACGGTGAGCACCGCGCGGCAGCCTTGGAAGCCATCACCGCCCGCGTCGACGACGGCGCCCACGAAACCCTCGAACATGCCGCGATCGAGATCCTGGCCGGCGACGAGAACCTGTCGGCCGGGCAGGTCTGCGCGCACATGAAGATCGTCGACATGTACCTGCGCGGACGGGTGCGTTGGCGCGCTGTCCAAGGTCTCGCAGCGACGCCGGGCGCGGTGATCTGCGGCGGCGGTTGGGACCGCCTAGCGGCAGCGTCCGCGGGCAGGGCCACCTTCGCCGGTGCCGCCGATGCGTCGACCGTGCAAGGCCTGATGCGGCGCGCACGTATCGCCGTCAACCTGCTCCCCGACTACTACGACAGCCACGAACGCATGTTCGATGCCGCCGCCCACGGCTGTCTCTTGATCTCGACCGAGTCGGCGTTCCTGCGTGATGCGTTCGGCGCCGAGGCTGTCCATTTCCTTGCCGAACCGGAGGACCTCGCCGACGCCGTCGCCTATTACACCGCCCATCCGGACGAGGCGCAGGAGAAGGCGGAACGCGGGCGGGCGGCGTTCCTCGCCGCGCATACGTGGGACCACCGGGCTGCCGACCTTTTGCGCATCGTCGGAGCGGTCCGTGGCCGCTGAGCCCGCAACGGTCTACCTGGTCAAGGGCGTGTCGCGGCACGGCTACATGCACCGGATGATCGACGAGCTTGGCCAGGGATTCGAGGCCGAGGGCTATGCGGTCCGCGACCTGTGGATCACCGCCGACGGGCTCGCCGCGGCCGGCGACCAGGCCCGGGCGGGAGGGGTCCGCGCCGTGGTCAATCTGAACTTCAAGGTGCCGCCGGCGCGGTTTCGGGATGCCGGCCTCGGCGGCGTCCCCCTGGTGCTCTACACCGCCGACCCGCCCTATCATTCGGCGATCTACATGATGGAGGTGCTGACCGCGTTGCCCATGGCCCGGGCCAGCGTGTTTTCACCAACCCACCTGCCGTTCGCCCGCCGCATCGCCGAGCGGTTCGATAGCGTCCCCGAGCGCATCCACTGCCTGCCGCACGGGGCAACGCCGGAACCGGCCATCCCTTGGACGGAGCGCGACGTGCCGGCGGTGCTGGCCGCAAGCCTTCACCACGGCAAGCCCCCCGAGGCGTTGCGCGAGGGGTGGCAGCGGTTCGGCCGGTACAAGGAATCCCTGCTGAACGATATCGTCGATGCCAGCAATGCCGCGCCCGAACGGGATATCGGCTCGGTCACCGAGACGGTGTTCCGCCAGCGTCTTGCCCGGCCGGACGAAGTGGCCATGCTGCTGATGGCCGACCACGTCGACTACTATCTCCGCCAGGTGGCCCGATGGCAGGCGGCGCTTTCCATGCTCGATATCCCCGGCGCGGTGATCTGCGGCCTGGGCTGGGAGTCGTTGGCCGATCGGAACCCGCCGGCGACGTTGGCCGGCCCGCTCGAAACCGGGGATGTCATGGCCCTCATCCGTCGTGCGAAGGTCGTCGTCAACGCCATGTCGGCCCAGACCGGCTCCCACGAACGGGTTTTCGAGGGTATTTCCCGCGGCGCGCTGGTCGTCTCCACGTGGTCGTCGTTCTGGGTGGAAGCGTTCGGCGACACCGTCGAACTGGTCGATGACCCGGACGATTTCGGGGCCGCGATCCGTGGCGCGCTCGAAAAAGACAACACCCAACGGGTGGCGGAGGCCCGCGAACGCCTCGAAGTCGGCCATACCTGGCGTCACCGCGCCCGAGCGGTCCTCGAGCTGACGGAGGCCCGATGACCCTGGTTTCGGACCCGTTCGGCGGCAAGGCGCTGATCTTCCTTCACCAGTCGCGCTCGGCCGGGCTCGCAGTCTGCGCCATCCTGCAGGAGGAGTTCGGGCTCGAGGCGGCGTTCAAGATCGGCGGCGTCGAGGACGGCGAGCACGTCTCCTACGACGCCTTCCGAGCCACGGCGGCGGCGGACATCTATCCCGTCTACATGGGCCATTTCTTCTACGGCGCGCACCGGCATGTCCCGCGCCCCTGCGTCTATTTCACCATGCTGCGCGATCCCGCCGTCCGCCGCGGCGCGCCTCGACGCTGCAGCGATGCCCGAGTTGAGACAGTCGAGCCCGTCATTTCTTGGCCTTGATCTCTCCGTGCAGGGCCTCACCGGTGATCGGCCGGCCGACGCCGACTCCGAGGGCCGTCTCGGCGGGCTCGGCGGCCCGGTCCGCTTCGCCTATCGGGCACTGGCCAAGCTGGCCATGCTGGACGGAGAGTACAGCCGCGCCGCCGGCATCCTCGAGCGCGGCATCGCCGCCCACGGCGAGACCCGGTCGATCCTGCTCGAACGGGCCGCGGCGCTGTTCTGTGCCGGCGAAGAGACGGGCTCCCGCGCCGCTGTCGCCCGAGCCTTCGCCGTCGCCCCTGCCGACCAAATCCGCCGGCGTCAGCAGGAGGACCGGGAGTGGGGCGCGCAGCTTGCCGATGCCATCGCCCGACGGCTCGTTGACGGCGGCCCGTTCGGCCGGATCGGTTCGTCGGCCGCCTATACGCAACCCGATCACGTGAGTGCCTTGTGGCGGACCCACCGTGACGACTGCGCCGAGGACAAGACTCTGCGCTCGGTCAACGCCTGGACGAACACCGTCATGTTCGATCGGATCGAGGCGCTGCTATCCGCCGACCCGGCGCGACGCAAGGTCGTCAACTTCGGCACGCTCTGCGGGATCCGCGAGGCCACCCTCGCGACACGCCACACGGAAACGACGTGGGCGGGCTACGACATCGCGGAGACCGCGACGGCGCTCAACCGCGAGCACTTCCAGGCACCGAACCTGATGTTTTCCTCCGATCTCGGCGCGCTGGTCAGCGATCTCGCCACCCGTTCCGGACGGACGGTGCTGGCCCATTGCCGAACAGCCGACGTGATGCTCCCGGAGGCACTGAAGACCGTTTACCGGTGCTGCGATGAGTACGGCGTCGACGAGATTCTTGCCGCGGAGTACTTCAGTGTTTGCGTGCCGACCCTCGACTATCCGGATTTCGCCGCCAACCCCGTCGATACGGTGCACTGGGACGGTGTGCTGATGATCCACAACTACGACCGCATCCTGCCCGATTGCGGCTACCGCGTGGTGTCGTCCGAGTATCGGCCGGTGCCGCTGATGGTCCACGACCATGGCCTCCAGGAGGCGCTGCTGATCCGCTTGGTGCTCGCCGAGCGCGTCGCCGGCGGCGAAGGGGACGGCAATGCCTGACGTGACCTTTGCCGAACTGGGGCGGCTCCTGGAGGAGTACCGCCAGGACCCCAAGGGCCTGGAGATCAACCGCCGCATCGGCCTGATCATGATGTCGGTGCGCAAGACTCAGCTCGACGCCGAGCCCTATATCCGCCGCGCGCTGGCCCATGGAGTCTGGGACGACGACGCGGCGCGGCTCCTGGACGGGCTCGGCCACATCCATCTGCTGAAGGGCGAGCCGGAGAAGGCCGCCGAGGTCTACGCCCTCGCCCATCGCCAGTATCCGGCGGTGATCGATTTCGTGTTCCGCTTGGGCGACGTGTTGTTCCGGCTCGGCCGCTACGAGGAGTCATCCTCCGCCTATCGCGCCGGCATCGACCGGCTCTACGCCAATGCCCGCGACAATGCCCGCGAGGTCGGCGAGCCCCCCATCCATTTGCTGTCACCGGCCACGGTGATCTGCCGCTACTTCGGCGAGATGGCGGCGAAGATCGATCTCTATTTGAAGGTCCGCGAACTCGGCCTCATCGACCGCGCCGAGCCGGTGCTGCTCGCCCCGACCGAGGAGATCGTCAACCAGTCCTCGCTCGACTGCTGGGGACCCCAGGTTCGTGTGGTCTCCGACCCGGTGTCCATCGACGAGATGCGGGCAACCCGCGGCGCCAGCATGGTGTTCTGCGACTACTACACCCTGCCGGACGGCCACACCCTGCACCGCGACGTCGCACACCGCGCCGTGCAGGGACTTTGGGAAGCCGATGGACGGGGGCCGCTGCTGACCCTGTCCGAGGACCACGCCCACCGCGGCCGTGCCGTCCTCAGTAGTCTCGGCGTCGCCGACGACGCCTGGTTCGTGGCGCTGCATGTGCGCGAGGCCGGGTTCTTCGACGAGGACCGGCCGTGGAACCACAACCGCCACCGCAATGCCGAGATCGAAACCTACCTGCCGGCGATCGAGGCGATCACCGACCGCGGCGGCTGGGTGGTGCGGCTCGGCGACCCGACCATGTCGCGGCTGCCGGCGACGAAGGGCGTCATCGACTACGCACTGAGCGACGTACGCACCGACTGGATGGACGTCTATCTGATCGCCGCCGCGCGGTTCTATCTCGGCATGGCCTCGGGTCCGTCGAGCACCGCCGTCGCCTTCGGCGTGCCGACCCTCGGAACCAACTGGTTCCCGCTGGGTCCGTGGCCCTACTGCCGGGGCGACATCTTCCTGCCCAAGCTGATCCGCCGTCGCGGCGACGGGCGGCTCCTGAGCATCGCCGAAGCGCTGGCGCCGCCCCTGTTCGCGGCCATGGAGCCGGCGTTCTTCGACCGCCACGGTCTCGACGTGGTCGATAATACGCCAGAAGATATCGCAGATGCGACGTTGGAAATGCTCCACGCGCTGGACGACCGGGCGACGTACTCGGCAGAGGACCAACGCCGCCAGGATGCCTTCCGCGCCGCCGCCGATCCGATGAACGTCGGCCTCAGCCCCCGCGTCGCCCGCGACTTCCTCGCCCGCCACCCCGAGTTGATCGGCGGGGGCTGACCTTGGTCGGTGGTTAATCCGATGCTAACCTTGCCGGTCCCAGGATGCGGTCCGGTGCCCGGCGGTTCATGCCCCGCCGGAGCGTAGCGCTACAACGCCGATGCCGAAGGGACCCGCGCCAGTGAACCACAAACCCGTGCACGCGATCGTCACCGGTGGCGCCGGATTCATCGGTAGCCATCTGGTCGAACGGCTGATCGCCGACGGCCATCGAGTCACTGTCGTCGACAACTTCTCGACGGGCTCTGCCGACAACCTCGCCGCGGTCGCCAACCATCCGGCGTTCGCCGTTCGGACCGACGACGTCGCCGACGCCGAGACCATCGAACCGCTGTTCGCCGGCGCTGACTGGGTGTTCCATCTGGCCGCGCTCGCCGACATCGTGCCGTCGATCCAGCGGCCGCTGGACTACCACCGCGCCAATGTCGACGGCACCGCGGCCGTGCTTGAGGCGTCGCGGAAGGCGGGGGTGAAACGGTTCGTCTACGCCGCGTCGTCGTCGTGCTACGGCATCCCCGACGCCCATCCGACTCCCGAAACGGCCCCGGCCCGGCCCATGTACCCCTACGCGCTGACCAAGTACGTGGGCGAGCAGTATGTCGGCCACTGGCATCAGACCTATGGCCTGCCGACGGTGTCGCTCCGGCTGTTCAACGTCTATGGGCCGCGGGCACGCACATCGGGCACGTACGGCGCCGTGTTCGGCGTGTTCCTCGCCCAGAAATTGGCCGGCGAGCCGTTCACCGTGGTCGGCGACGGCACCCAGACGCGGGACTTCACCTTCGTCTCCGACGTCGCCGCGGCGTTCGTCGCCGCCGCTCAATCGGACCTCGAAGGCGCCGTGTTGAACGTCGGCTCGAGCCATCCCGAGAGCGTCAACCGCCTGATCGAGCTGCTCGGCGGCCCGGTCGTCCACCTGCCGAAGCGCCCCGGCGAACCCGACTGCACCCATGCCGACACGGCGCTGATCCGCGACCGCCTCGGCTGGCGGCCCGAGGTGTCCTTCGCCGACGGCGTCGGCATCATGCTGGCCAACATCGAGCATTGGCGGGCCGCGCCGGTGTGGTCGCCCGAGGCCATCCGCGAAGCAACGGCGGACTGGTTCCGCTATCTCGGCGACGGAGAGCCGGCATGAACGACGCGCCCGCGCCATCGACGCCCGTTGCCGACGCCGCCGACAGCCGCCCGCTGGACAAGCTCCGCAGCGTCGACGAGCTCGCCGCCATCACCCGGGACGCCCAGGCCGACGGCGCCACCGTTGTCCTCGCCCACGGCACCTTCGACCTGATCCACATCGGCCATCTCCGGCACCTGCGCCAGGCCCGCGCCGAGGGAACCATGCTGCTGGTCACCGTCACCGCCGACGCCTTCGTCAACAAGGGACCCGGCCGGCCGGTGTTTTCCGAGCGCATGCGGGCCGAGATGCTGGCCGCTCTCGAATGCGTCGACTTCGTCGGCATCCAGCACGCCCCCAAGGCCATCGACGCGATCCGCACCATTCGCCCGGACGTCTATGCCAAGGGTTCGGACTACAAGAACCCGGACGACGACGTCACCGGCGGCATCGTCGAGGAACGCAACGCCGTCGAGGCCCACGGCGGCCGTATCGCCTTCACCGAGGACGTGACGTTCTCGTCGTCGTCGCTGATCAACCGCCACCTCTCGGTGTTCGACCCGACCCTCGACGAGTTCCTCGAAGCGCAGCGCGAGAAGGACGTGCTCGGGCCGCTGCTCGAGCTGCTCGACCGGGTCAAGGACTACCGGGTGCTGATGGTCGGCGACGCGATCATCGACGACTACCGCTACGTTTCGGCGATGGGCAAGTCGCCGAAGGAGACGATGATCGCCACCCTGTTCCATGACCGCGAGGTGTTCGCCGGCGGTGTGTTCGCCGCTGCCAACCACGCCGCCAACTTCTGCCGCGAGGTGGAGGTGGTGACGACCATCGGCGACGACTACGAGCACGAGCGGCTGATCCGCGAATCCCTGAAGCCCAACGTGCGGCTGCACGCCTTCCGCCGCAGCGGCGTGCCGACCACCCGCAAGACCCGGTTCATCGACCGCAGCTACCTGCGCAAGCTGTTCGAGGTCTACGACATGGACGACACGCCGACGGCGGCCAACGTCGAGCGCCAGATCGACCGCATCATCCGCGACCGCGCCGACGAGTTCGACGTGGTCGTCGCCGCCGATTTCGGCCACGGGCTGCTGACGCCGTCGATGATTGCGACGCTGAACGGCACCGCCCGCTTCCTCGCCGTCAACGCCCAGTCCAACAGCGCCAACCTCGGCTACAACCTGATCACCAAGTACCCGCGCGCCGACTACGTCTGCATCGACGCGCCCGAGGCGCGGCTCGCCGTTTCCGACCGGTTCAGCGGCATCGAGGAGATCGCCAGCGACGCCCTGCCGGAGCGCATCGACTGCCCGCGGTTCATGGTCACCCACGGCCGCTGGGGCTGCGTCGGCTACGCCGTCGGCCAGGAGGTGGTCCACGTGCCGGCGTTCACCAAGACCGTCGTCGATACGGTCGGCGCCGGCGACGCCTTCTTCGCCGTGACCGCGCCGCTGGCCGTGGCGGGCGGCGCCATCGACCAGCTCGGATTCATCGGCTCGGCCGCCGGAGCCATCAAGGTCGGCATCGTCGGCCACCGGGCCTCGGTCGAACGGGTGCCGCTCGTTAAATTTCTGACAACCTTGTTGAAGTAGGCTGTGCGCCGGTGAACGGCAGCCCGGAACTCGAAACCGTATGACCTCCGAACGCAGGTGGCACGTCCTGGTGACCGGCGGCGCCGGCTACGTCGGCTCGGCCCTGGTGCCGGCGCTGATCGCCGCCGGACACCGGGTCACGGTGCTCGACCTCTACCTCTACGGCCGCGATGTGCTGGCCTCGTCGCAGGGGCCAGCGTTGAAGGAGGTTCAAGGCGATCTGCGCGATGCAGCGGCTGTCAATCGGGCACTCGCCGGGTGCGACGCGGTCATCCACCTCGCCTGCATCTCCAACGATCCCTCCTACGAGCTGGACCCGGACCTCGGCAAATCGATCAACTACGACGCCTTCCGGCCGCTGGTGGTGGCAGCCCGCGAGGCCGGCGTGAAGCGGTTTGCCTATGCGTCGTCGTCGTCGGTCTACGGCATCAAGGACGAGGCCGAGGTCACCGAGGACCTGCCGCTGGAACCGCTTACCGACTATTCCAAGTACAAGGCGCTCTGCGAGGACGTGCTGGCCGAGGAACGGCGTCCCGGTTTCGTCACCGTCGTCGTCCGGCCATCAACCGTCTGTGGCTACGCACCCCGGTTGCGCCTCGACCTGACGGTCAACATCCTCACCAACCACGCCGTCAACAACGGCCGCATCACCGTCTTTGGCGGCGCCCAGAAGCGGCCAAACATCCACATCGACGACATGGTCGGGCTGTACCTCAACCTGCTCGACCAGCCCGACGACAAGATCGACGGCCAGATCTTCAACGCCGGCTATGAGAACCACACGGTGATGGAGATCGCCGAGATGGTCCGCGATGCCCTCGGCCGACCGGTCGATATCGTCGTCCAGCCGACCGACGACGACCGCTCCTATCACGTCTCGTCGGCGAAGATGCGCCAGGCGCTCGGCTTCGAGCCGGCGCACACCATCGCCGACGCGGTCCGCGACCTGAAGGCGGCGTTCGATGCGGGCCGGGTGTCCGATCCCCTCGGCAATCCCATCTATTTCAACATCAAGCAGATGCAGAGGGCGAACCTGCGATGAGCGCCGGCATGGCCACCACCGCCACCGCGCCCAGCGACGCGCCGAGCCCGGACGCGGCGCGGCTGCTCGGCCTCTACCGGGCCATGCTGCGCATCCGCGCCGTCGAGGAAGCCATCGCCGAGCGCTACGCCGAGCAGGAGATGCGCTGCCCGGTGCATCTCTCCATCGGCCAGGAGGCGGCCGCCGTCGGCGCTTGTGCGCCGCTGCGCATCGACGACCAGATCGTCAGCTCGCACCGCTGCCATAGCCACTATCTGGCCAAGGGCGGTGACCTCGATGCGATGATCGCCGAACTTTGCGGCAAGGCTACGGGATGCTGCGGCGGGCGCGGCGGTTCCATGCACCTGTTCGATCCGGGCGCCGGGGTGCTGGCCAGCGTGCCCATCGTCGCCAGCTCGATCCCGCTCGGCGTCGGCGCGGCGTTGGCGTTCCGCCAGCGCGGCGAAGACCGGGTGGCGATGGCGTTCCTCGGCGACGGCGCCCTGGAGGAAGGCGCGTTCCACGAGAGCGCCAACATCGCCGCCCTGCACGCGCTGCCCGTGGTGTTCTTCGTCGAGAACAACCTGTTTTCCGTTTACACGCACCTCCGTGACCGCCAGCCGCAGCGGCCCCTGGCCGATGTCGCGGTTGCCCACGGACTCCCCGCGCTTTCCGGCGACGGCAACGACCTGCTCGCCGTCGAGGCCATGGCCACCGAGGCCGTCGACCGCGCCCGCTCCGGCGGCGGACCGACCGTCGTCGTCGTTGATACCTACCGCTGGCGCGAGCACTGCGGCCCGAACTACGACAACGACCTCGGCTATCGGCCCGCCGCCGAGTTCGAGGCCTGGAAGGCCCGCTGCCCGGTTCGCTTCTTCGCCGCCGAACTCCGCCACCACGGCCTGCTCGACGATCAGACCGAAGGCGCCATCGCCGCCGAGATCGACGCCGAGATCGATGCCGCCTTCGCCGCCGCCCACGCGGCCCCCTTCCCCGATCCGACGACTGCCGCGGACGGTGTCTATGCCTGAGCCGCGCACCATCACCGCCGCCGAGGCGATCCGCGAGGCGCAGGATGTGGCGTTGGCGGCCGATGCCGCGGTCTGCGTGATCGGCGAGGGCGTCGCCGATCCCAAAGGCGTGTTCGGCACCACCGTCGGGCTCGTCGATGCCCATGGACCGGCGCGGGTCATCGAGATGCCTTTGGCCGAGAACGCCTTCACCGGAATGGCCATCGGCGCGGCGATGATGGGCCAGCGGCCGATCGTCGTTCACCAGCGGGTCGAATTCTCGCTTCTCGCCATGGAGCAGATGGTCAACAGTGCGGCCAAGCTGCACTACGTCTCCGGAGGCGCCCACCGGGTACCGCTGGTCATCCGCCTAGTGGTCGGCCGCGGCTGGGGCCAGGGACCGCAGCACTCGCAGAGCCTGGAGGCGATGTTCGCCACCGTCCCCGGGCTCAAGGTCATCGCCCCGGCCCTGCCCGCCGATGCCAAGGGCATGCTGCTCTCGGCCATCGCCGACGACAATCCGGTGATCGTGCTGGAGCACCGCTGGATCCATTACACCGCGGGCGCGGTCGACGAAGGCTGGGCGGCGGAACCCCTCGACGGCCCGCGGCGGCTGCGCGCCGGCGATGACGTCACCGTCGTCGCTTCTTCCTACATGACCCTGGAAGCCATGCAGGCCTTGGACGCTTTGGCCGCCGAGGGCGTCGGCGTCGATCTGTTCGATCTCCGGGTGATCCGGCCACTGGACCTGGATGCGGTCGCCGAGTCGGTGCGGCGCACCGGCCGGCTGGTCACCCGACATCGGCAACCGGGCCTTCGGCGTCGGCGCTGAGATCGCCCAACAGATCACCGAGGCCCGCTTCGACGATCTGCGCGCAGCGCCGGTACGCATCGGCTTGCCCGATCACCCGACGCCCAGCTCGCGGTCCCTCGCAGCGGCGTTCTACCCCCGCGCCGAGCACATCGCCGAGGCCGCCGGCAATCTCGCAGGCCTCGACACTGCGGCCACCGGCCGCATCCGCGACGCACTCGCCGCGGCCCGCGAAGGCGTGCCCCTCGACGTTCCGCATCCGTCCTTCCGGGGCCCCTTCTAGTGGCTCCGAACGGTCAGAAGGAGCCCGGGATGCGGGTCCGCTATTCGTACCTGCCCCAGCAGTTCGCCGATGTCGGCTCGCTCTGGGACGACCTCCGTCGGCTCGTCGAAAGCGGCGATTTCACCCTCGGCGCGCCGGTCACCGAGTTCGAGAACCGCTTCGCCGATCTCATCGGTACCCGCCACGCCATTGGCGTCGGTTCCGGCACCGACGCCCTGAAGCTCTCGATGAAGGCGGCCGGCGTCGGATACGGCGACGAGGTGATCACCGCCGCCAACACCTTCATCGCCACAGCCGGCGCCATCGCCGAGATCGGCGCCACGCCGGTGTTCATCGACTGCGACGACACCTTCTGCATGGACGTGGACCAGCTCGAGGCCGCGATCACGCCGAAGACCATGGCGATCATGCCGGTCCACTACACCGGCTATGTCGCCGACATGCCGCGGATCATGGACATTGCAGAGACTAACGGGCTGGCGGTGATCGAGGACGCCTGCCAGGCCATCCTCGCGACGACGAATGGCCGCAAGGCCGGCACCTGGGGCCTCGCCGCCGGTTTCTCCCTGCATCCGTTGAAGAACCTGAACGTCTGGGGCGACGCCGGCATCATCGTCACCGACGACGACGACCTCGCCGCGGCGCTCCGGCTTTTGCGCAACCACGGCATGGTCAGCCGCGACGAGATCGCCGTGCTCGGCTACAACTCGCGGCTCGATTCCCTGCAGGCGGTGGTCGGCAACTGGCTGATCGGCGAGGCGGCGGCGATCACCGAAGCCCGCATCGCCAACGCCGCCCGCTACGACGATGCGCTCGCCGGAATCCCGCAGATCACCCTGCCCCGCCGGGATGTTAACTCGAAAATAGTTTATCACCTCTACATGGTGTTCGCCGAGGATCGGGACGGGCTGTATGCGTACCTCCGGGACCGCGGTATCGAGTGCAAGGTGCACTATCCGATCCCGCTGCACCGCCAGCAGGGCCTCGCCCACCTCGGGTACAAGCCCGGAGACTTCCCCGTCGCCGAACGCCACGCCGCGGAGACCATCACTTTTCCCGTCGATCAGCACCTGAGCCGCGCCGAGATGGATTACGTCATCGAAACGGTCCGCGGCTACTACGCTGCCGGCTGAGGAAGACGGATGTGCCGCGTGGACTACGTCGACATGGCGGCCCAGTTCGCCGCTGACAGGGACGCGTTGATGGCCATCGCCGAGCGGGTGTTCGAAGGCGGCATGTGGGTTGGCGGCGACGATGTCGAGGCATTCGAGGCCGCGTTGACGGCCTATACCGGCGCCGCCCACGCCGTCGCCGTCAGTTCCGGCACCGACGCCCTGATCCTGGCGCTGAAGGCCCTCGACATCGGCCCAGGCGACGAGGTGATCGTGCCACCGAACTCGTTCATCGCCTCGGCGGCGGCGGTCGTGCATGTGGGCGCGACACCGGTATTCGCCGACGTGCTGAACGACCAGAACGTCGATCCCACGGCCGTCGAGGCGGCGGTTTCCGATCGTACCCGGGCGATCATGCCCGTCCATCTCACCGGGCGGGTGTGCCGGATGGACGAAATCGGCGCGATCGCGGAGCGGCACGATCTTCGGGTCATCGAGGACGCCGCCCAGTCCATGGGATCGAAGCTCGGCAGCAGGATGGCCGGCACCTTCGGCGACGTCGGCTGTTTTTCGGCCCATCCGCTGAAGAACCTCAACGCCATGGGCGACGCCGGCTATGCGCTGACCGACGATGTCGAGGTGGCGGCTCGGATGCACAGGCTGCGCAACAATGGGCTCGCCGACCGCGATACCGTTGTCGAATGGGGCTTCGTCGACCGCATGGACAGCCTCCAGGCCGCGGTCCTGACCCGCCGCCTGGACCTGCTCGATGGCGTTGTCGGGCGGCGCCGGGCCAATGTCGGCCTCTACCGCGACCTGCTCGATCCCGCCCACGTCTACTGGCCGCCCTGCCGCAACGACGAGTTCAACACCTTTCACACCTTTGTCGTCCAGGTCGACCGCCGCGACGACCTGCGGGCGCACCTCGCCGACCACGGCATCGGCAGCGCCATCCACTACCCGGTGCCGATCCATCTGCAGCCGGCGGCGGCGTCGCTGGGCTATTCGGCCGGCGCGTTTCCGGTGGCCGAGCGCCAGGCCGGGCGCATCGTCTCGCTGCCGGTGCACCAGTTCCTCGAGCCCGACGACATCCGCCACGTCGCCGACACCGTGAACGGGTTCTACCGATGACCGGCACCGACATCGACTACGACCGCCTGGTCGCCGACTATGAACAAGGGCTCGTCGACCGTTTGCGCGGTTTCGAGGCCGGGGATGCGCCGTTCCTGCAGCTCTGGGTGCCGGACGAGGACCCGGTGCGCAGTCTCTGCAACATCCTCGATGCGGCAGCCACCGAAGGCGAAACAGCCGTCGCTATCGCCATCGGTGCCGACACCGCCGCGTCTCTCGATGCCGATGCCCTGCGGGCCACCGCCGCCGATTACGGCACCGTGACCCTCGACGCCAACGGCGCCGGCTACCGGCTCGCCGTCACCGGCCTCAAGACGCCGGCACACCGGCAGTTGCCCGGTATCCACCGCACCACGGTCCTGCGGCCGCCGGCGGAACCGGCCGCCGCTGCCGCTGCGCCCGCTGCACGGGACAGCGAAGACGGGATCGGCGAACACTACGCCGCCACGGTCGCGGCGGCGACCGAGGCCCTCGATCACGTGGGCGACCCGGGCGAGATTGCCGGCCTGGTTCGAATCCAGGGCGCCGACGGTCCTGTACGCCTGATGCTCCTCATCGACCCGGCCGATCACACCGTCCGCCGTGCCGGCCATACGGGCGCGCAAGACCCAGTCGATGGGGCGCTTCTCGACCGCCTCTGCGCCTTGATCGAGGGACAGCCCTTGCAGGAGGCCAGTGACCACGGCGTCATCCGCCTCGAGCGCGCGCTCCGCGATCCTGCCGCCGGGCGCCCGGTCTCCGGCGTGGTCACGCCGATCGCCGCCGATCCCCGCTTCGCCCTGCCGCAGCGGCTGATCCGCGCCGCGCTCGCCGACTACCGCCGGAAGACAGGGTACACGGCCAACGCCAACGAGCACGATGCCGGCCCGTCCGCCGAGTGGCGCGCGCTCTCCGACGCGGACCGCCTGCAAAGATTGCGCGTGGCGGTCGCCGAGATCGCCGCCGCGAACGGCCTGCCCGCCGACGAGATCGAGGTTGCGGCGATCGAAATCGGCGTCCGTGTCGTCGTCCAGTTTCACGGCAGCCTTGCCGCCGGCGACCGGCAGCATCACATGATGGTGTTGGAGGCGGGCATCAAACAGAAGGTCGATGCCCGGCTGGAGCTCTATCAGGTGGACCTCAAGGACACCAACGTCATACGGCGCCTGAGTGACGCGGGAGAATCCCGATGACCGGCATGACCGACCACACCGAACTGATCCTCGACGGCACTAAGATCGCCTGGCATGCCGAGCGCGTGCGCGCCTGGGAGCGGGGCGAGCGGGTCGCGCCGATCACCATCGACATGGCACTGACCCGGGCCTGCAACTACGCCTGCGAGTACTGCTACGCCATGCTCCAGGAGAACGACCGCAAGGTCATAAACCGGAAGGTCATTTTCGACTTCCTCGAGGATTGCGCCGAGATCGGCGTCAAGGGCGTCAGCTTCGTTTCCGACGGCGAGAGCACCATCTCACCGGTGTTCGTCGACGCCGTCCGCTACGGTTCCGAACTTGGCCTCTCCATGGCCTGCGGCACCAACGGTTTCGTGCTCACCGAGAGGCGCCTCGAAGAGGTGCTGCCCCATCTCACGTATTTGCGCATCAACATCTCCGCCGGCGAACGCGCCCGCTACGCCGAGATCATGGGCGTCAAGGAGGAGTGGTTCGACCGGGTTTGCCAGAACATCCGCGACATGGTGGCGATCAAGCGCCGTGACGGCCTCGACGTGACCATCGGCCTGCAGATGGTGCTGATGCCGGAGTATGCCGACCAGGTCCTTCCGCTGGCCCGCCTCGGCCAGGAATTGCGTCCCGACTACCTGATCATCAAGCATTGCTCCGACAACGAGGACGGCGACCTCGGCGTAGACTACGACGCCTACGACGGCATCTACGAAACGCTCCGCGAGGCCGAAGCGATGTCCGACGACGGGTACTCGGTGGCCGTCAAATGGTCGAAAATCATGGCCGGCAACAAGCGCAGCTATCAGCGCTGCTACGGCCCGCCGTTCATGATCCAGCTCTCGGGCTCGGGATTGGTGGCGCCGTGCGGCATGCTGTTCAACGAGCGCTACAAGAAATTCCACATCGGCAACATCTGCGAGCAGCGATTTCGTGACATCTGGGCCAGCGACCGCTATTGGGAAGTGATGAACTATCTCGCCTCGCCCGACTTCAATGCCCAGAAGATGTGTGGCTCCCTGTGCCTCCAGCACAAGGTCAACGAAGTCCTCGACGCCTATCAGAAGGGCCAGGTCGAGCTGGCGGCGCCGGAAGGCCCGCCGCCCCAGCATCTGTCGTTTATCTAGTCTTTCTCCTGCGTCCGTGGCCGAACTCGCTCTCGACACACTAATCGGAACCGGGGCCGAGGGGGTTGTCGCCCGCGAGGGGTTCGCCCGCGCCGTCGCCGGCGGCGGCATCGACCCGGCGCTGACCCTCAAGCTCGCCGAAGCCTGCCGGGTGCGAGGCCACGCCGCCGAGGGCCTCTGGTTCACCGGCCTTGCCCTACCCCGGGCCCGCCTCGACCAGGACGACCTGGCCAGCCTGTTGACGGACCTGTTCGCCGGCGCCAGCGATGGACTTGCCGGGGATCGCGGAGACGTACGGGCCACCGCCGGCCTGTCCCGGCTGTTCGCCGTCCTCGACGGCTTGCCGACGGAGCGGCACCTGTTCTGCATGCGTGCCGTCGCCCGGTCGGTCGCCGATGCGACCGCGCCCGCGGCGGTGCTGGCGGAACGGTTTTCGAGCGACGGCTGGGCGCGACAGAGCGAGGCGTTCTCGGCCTTCGCCGTTGCCGCGAGCCTGGCGGCCCAGGGCCCGGAAGCGGCGCGGCCGTTCGCGGAGCGGCTGTCGCAGTTGTCGTCGCCGAGCAGCTGGAGCTTGCTGACGTTGGCCAAGCTGGCGGTCATCGACGGCGACCTTGCCGCCAGCGAAGCGTACTGCCGGCGCGCCATCACCGACCACGGCGAAAACGTCTTCGTTCTCGGCAGCCTCGCCGCCGCCCTCTACTGCCAGGGCAACGAAGACGAGGCCCGCGTCTGGTCCAAACGTCTGAGCGCGAGCATGCCTCCGGCGGCGGTCGAGCGTGCCGTCCGCCAACGCGCCGAACGGGTCGCCGAACTCAATGACGCCATCGCCCAGGGCCTGACCGACGGCGGCGGCTGGAACCGGATCGGTTCTTCCGTGCACTACACCGAGCCCGCGCGAGTGACCGACCTCTGGCGCCGCCATGCCGAGACGTGCGGCGCCGACCACACCTACCGGACCATCAGCGCCTACACCAATTCGGTGATGTTCGGCTGCGTCGAGGCGCTGTTCACCGAACGGCCCGGACTGACCAAGGTGGTCAACTACGGCACTCTCGCCGGCGTCTGGGAAGACGATCTCGCCAAACGCCATCCTGAAAAGCAGGTCCGTGGCTACGACATCTCCGAAGTAGCGACGGCGTTGAACCGTGAAGCGTTCAGGCGGGACAACCTTGCCTTCGGCTCCGACCTCGAGGCCATGCTGAAAGACCTGTCGGAAATGCCCGGAGACGCGCTGTTCATCCATTGCCGGACCGCCGACGTGATGCTTCCGGCGGCGGTGAAGGCGGTCTACGAATGCTGCCGCGCGCATGGCGTGGCGAATATCCTGTCGGCCGAGTACTCCGGGATCTGCCTCGACAATGATTTCCCTGATTTCGCCGCGGCCGGCACCGAGTCGGTGCACTGGTCGGGCATCCTGATGATCCACGATTACGACCGCATCTTCGCCCACGTTGGCTACCGGGTGGTGTCCTCGGAACACCGGCCGCTCCCGCTGCTGGCCAGCGGCGGCGGTGAGGGCCTGCAGAGCGGCCAAATGATCCGTCTCGTGCTGGCCGAACGCGCCGATGGGTAGCGCCCAAGGCTCCGGCCGCAACGGCCCGGTCGTAGCCGCCTTCTTCGGCACCCAGGCGCTCGGCAACTTCATCATCTACAACGTTGTCGCCGCCTCGGTGGCCCGCGCCATGGGCGGCCGCCTGCTCGCCGTCTACCGCGAGGATCGGCCGTACAAGACCTTGGTCACGCTGATGAACCCGTGGGTGTCGCAGACGGTCAAGACACCCGCGGATGCTAATGCGGTGGTGCCGCTGGACTGGTTCGACGGCCGCGCCGAAATCCCAGGTCGGCCGTTCGCGCCGGACTGGTACGAGCAGGGTTTCCATGCGCCCGCCATTGTGCTGCCGCCGTCGATGATGGACATGGGCCGTATGGTCCGGCCAGGCGCCGGCCCTGCGCCTGCCCGACGCGTTGGCACCGGCCCTGGAGGCCGCGCTCGTGCGCCTCGGTGTCGACCGGCAGCGCTGGTTCGCGGTCCTGCACATGCGCGAAAGTGACTATGGGCCCCGCGCTGGCCTCGATACCGTGCGCAGCGTCGATCCCCAAACCTCTATGTCCCGGCCATCGAGGAGATCGTCGCCGCGGGCGGACTGGTGGTGCGCCTCGGCGACGCATCGATGGCACCATTGCCTGCGATGGACGGCCTCATCGACCTCGCCCGTGCGCCGGCCGGGTTCGCCGAGCAGGCCTACGCCACCAGCCGGGCGCGGTTCTTCCTCGGCACCGACAGCGGACCGACCCAGCTCGCCTGCGCCCTCAAGGTCCCGGCGGCGACTACCAACGCCGCCGGCATCGGCGTCTGGAACGATGGCGATGTCGTGTTGTTCAAGCGGTTCCGATTGTCGAACGGCCGCGTTCTGAGGATCGACGAGCTGCTTGCCGCCGGCAACTGGGGCATGCAGGTGGTCTACCCCAAGCACGAGGCGACGGTAGAGGACAATACCCCCGACGACCTCGCCGCCGTCGCCCGCCACATGATCGCGGCAACGGCGAGCGAGGACGGCTGGCGCGGGCCGGCAAGCGACGCGCCCACCGAACCTGGGGACGGTCTGACCTTTCCGTTGCCGTGGCGGCCGGCCACGGAGATCGCCGACCTCACCCTGTGGCCGCAGGCCGATGGCTGACGGTCAACGCTCGGACGTCGGGCGCGGACCGGCCATCGTCGCCTTCCTCGGCGCCCAGGCACTGGGCGACCTGATCATGTCCCACCTCGTCGCCGCATCGGTGGCGCGGGCGCTGCCGGAAAGCCGCCTCGGCGTCATCTACCGGGACAACCGCCCCTACAAACACTTCGTCACCGCGCTCAATCCCTCCGTCGACCAGGTCCTCAAGCTGCCCGATGACCCCGGAACGGTGCTACCGCTGGACTGGTTCGCCGGGCGGGCCGACGCGCCTGCGCCGCCCTTCGACGCCGCCTGGATCGAGGCGGGCCTGCACCGCCCGGACATCTTCCTCGTGCCGGCCATGCTGAATCTCGAACGCAGCGTCGGCCGCCCGCCCGTGTTCCGGGTGCCGGACGCCATCGCACCGCTGCTCGCCCAATCCCTGGTCCGCCGCGGGTTGCGCGCGGACCGCTGGTTCGCCTGCCTGCACGTCCGTGGCCCCGGCTATCAGTGGCGAAAGGACGTGGACTTTCGGCGCAATGCTCCGGCGGAGACCTACCTCACAGCGATCGAGGACATCCTCTCTGCCGGCGGTCAGGTGGTTCGGCTAGGCGATCCGTCGATGGAGCCATTGCCGGCGATGGAGGGACTAGTCGACCTCAGCCGCGATGCCGAAAGCTTCCCCGAGCAGTGCTTCGCGGTCAGCCGGGCGCGGTTCTTCCTCGGCACCGACAGCGGTCCGACCCAGCTCGCCTGCGGGTTCCGGGTGCCGGCGGCGAGCACCAACGCCCTCGGTATCGGTGTGTGGAACGACGGCGACGTGGTCTTGTACAAGCGGTTCGCCCTCGCCGGCGGCGGCCGGGCGCTGACCACCGCCGACCTCCTGTCGATGACCGGCTACAGCATGCAGATCTGCCACCCCATCGAAGGATTCGACGTCACCGACAACAGTCCTGACGAGCTGGCCGCCGTCGCCCGGCACATGATCACGAAAACGGTCGATTGCGCAGCTTGGCGGGAACCCGCATCCGAGAGCGAGGAACCCGTTTCTGCCAACGAGTCCTCCGTCGGCCTCCCCCTGCCCTGGCGGCCCATCACCGAAATCGGTGACCTGACGGTGTGGCCGCACGAAGGGACCTGAGGGGCTCAATCCCAGAAGCGAACCGGCGGTCGCTCCAAGGTTTCGAGGGGAAAGGCTACGGTCTCCAGCGTCGTCACCGGCCCATCCTCCGGCGGAATGCGCCAACCGGTACAGTCGGCGGTCGCCTCGAACATGTGGCGGGCGACGGCGACAAGGTCTTCCGGTGCGTTGTCCACCCGCTGCGACCCCGCCGGGGCATCGGGCCTCAGGAAGCCGCGCCGATGCGCTTCGGCCGTCCCGAGTTCGGTGCCATCCGTCCCGACGACGGTCTTCGCCAGCAATACGTCGGCCGGGTTCCAGACCCGGTTGGTGGCATCGACGGCGTTGGTCACCGCGCAGGGAACGGCGAACGCCGAGGCCAGGGCGCTGGGTCCGGCACCGTCGGCGACGACGTAGCGGGCCCGGCTGAGCGCCGCCACCTGCACCTCGAATGGCGCGCGGGCAAGGTCATGGACACCGGTGGCGGCGGGCAGGGTCGGCGCCGGGGACGGTGCGATACGCGCGACCTGCCCCCCCTGCTCCTCGACGACGTGGCAGATGGCGGGCAGGTACGGAGTCGGGTCGTCCACCATCAGCGCCGCGAACCATCGCTCACGGTCGAGCCCCAAAGATTCCATGGCAGCGAACAGGTTCGGCTCGTTGTCTCGCGGCAACTTGAGGACGGGTGCCGCCTCGGCCACTACGGACAGCAGCGAGATGTCGTCGCCGAGCATGGTTGGCACCAGAACCAGTGTCGGATCGGTGAGCATCCGGTCCCGCCACAACGGATCGGGACACTTCACCGGCGCGAACAATGCGTTGTCGAACCAGTCGACCGGCACTGTCATCGGCGCCTCGGGATCGGCCTCGACGACGGCGAGGATGGAGGGGTTGCACGCCAGCACGAAGCTCTCCGCCGCGTCGTTCGGACGAAGCAGACCGAACAGCCGGCCGTTCCCGTACCGGCGGGCAATGGCCGCCGCGGCGATACTCTGCGCCGCCAAGGTGCCTATGTCGGGGGCGGAGAACAGGGCGACGATCAGCCGGTAAGATGTGCGTGCGTCGATTTCCCAGCGAGCGTGGGCGCGGGCCGCCGTGAGGGTGTCCTCGCCGATGCTCACGCCGCCCCCGCCGGCCATACCTGGCAGAGCGGTGTCTCCCGCACGGGCGGCGGCAGCACGATGCCGTCCACCGGTTCGGCGGCGATCTCGTCCACGGGCGAGCGCCAGCCGGCGCATCCGGCGGTCAACGCCACCATGTGGCCGATCAGGGCTTTGACATCTTCCGGCGCACCGACTCCGTCCGCAACCAGCACGTCCTCGCGGTTCCACACCGGCCACCGCCGTTCCGCCCGTCCGAGAAAGACCGAGGGGACGCGGAACCCTGAGGCCAGCGCGGCGAGCGTCGCGTCGCTGCCGATAACAAACCGGGCGTGGATCAACACTGTCGCCCGATCGGCAAGGGGTGCGTCGTCGAGGGGAACGACAACGCCACCCTGCCCCCGGACCGCATGCTCGAAACCGCCCAGAGTTTCCGCATCGAGGCCATGGACGCCGGCGAACCAGGTCTCCGGCCCGACGCCCCGGGCGATCAATGCCGAAGGATCGTCGGCTCCTTTGGGCAGGCGGAACACCGGCGGTGCCTCGGCGAGGCCCGTGAGGTGCGCCGGGCACGCGCCCAGGGATCCGGGAACCAGGAGCACGTCGGGCGCGCCGAGGCCCCGCCCCTGCCACGCGGGCTCGGGACAGCGCATCGGCGCATCGATCCCAACATCGAACCAGTCGAGCAGGGCGGTGAACGGCGTTCCAGGCTCGACGGCCATGGTGCCGCCGACACACGGATTGCAGCCAACGACGAAGGCGCGTTCGGGCTCCGTCGCCGCATGGATGACGGTGACGGAAGCGTCGGCCAATCCCCGGACCAAGGCCGCAAGGACGATGTTCTCGCAAACGAAGTCGGCGAGTGTGTCCCCGGCGAGGAAGGCGACGACCCGTCGGCGTGCCTGGCGCTCGCCGACCTCGTTCCGGGCGTAGGCCTTGAAGACTTCGAAAACCTGTTCGGCCGTGGGCTGGCCGTCTCGGGACGAGCTGATCATGGCAACGGAGACTAGAGCAGATGCGGACGGCAGCGAAGCCTTGCGGAATCGACCTCTGTCGTGTCGCCCCGGGCCTCCCGAACGGCTGGCCGTCAAAGGCCGAGCAGGTCGTTTTCGGTGACGCCGGTGATGCCGATGAGTTCGACCGCACCGTCGGAAAGGGTGACGAGCGTGTCGTCCGCGAATGTGTCACCGTCGGCATCGACGGTGGTGATGGAACTGATGGTCAGCCCGCCCTGAAGCTCGAAGCGGTCGCCGCCGACCTCGAAGTCGGTGATCCGGTCGGTGCCGCCGCCGGCCCCGAACACGAACACATCGTCGCCGATGCCGCCGGTCAGGATGTCGTCGCCGGCGCCGCCCGCGAGGGTGTCGGCAGCGCCGGAAATGATCTCGACGTCGATGATGACGTCGTTGTAGTCGCCATCCCCGCCGCCCGGCGAATCCTCGAAACCGACCCTGAGGGTCGTTTCGTTCTCGGCGCTGAGCCGTCCGGCAACGACGTGGACCTCTCCATCGGCGTTCATCGCGGCCGAGCCGTAGCGTTCGGTGGCATGGACTATGGGACCCTGCAGGACCGTCTGGTTCTCGCCATCGTCGAACACCAGCGCGACATCGGCGGCGGCATCGGTGATCTTGGCGGCACGTTCGCCCGCGCCGCCGAGGTCGTAGACGAAGCCAAGCGTGCCGTTTTCCAGATCGAGGCCCGCATAGTCGCTGTTGAGTCGGGCACCGTGGACGATCAGGAACAGTCCGAAACCACATCCGTCAGCGCCGGGTAGGGCGACAGGAGCGGCATCGCCGGGATCGAGGGTTTGGATGTTCTCGAAGGCGAGGGTGACGTTGCCGATGGTGCCGTCCGGCCCGACAGTGTAGATGCCGATGGAATTGCAGTAGCCGGCCGTGCCGCCGGCGAAGGTCAACGTGGCGACGGCGTCATAGTCAAATGTCATATCGTCGGCCACGATACCCATGGTGCTTCCGGGTGGTGCCGGGAGCTCCCCGATATCGACGTTCTCGGCAAGATTCGGGAACAGGCCGGGATCGGCGAACGTCTGATACATCGTGGCCGCATCGCTGTCGCCGTTGAGCACATCCGCGCCCTCGCCGCCGAGGAGCGTGTCGCTGCCGGTGCCACCTTCGAGGGTATCGTCTCCCGCCCCGCCGTCGAGCGTGTCGTGGCCGCCGCCGCCGAGCGCGATCTCGTCGCCTTCGCCGCAGATGATGGTGTTGCCGTTGTCGTCACCGGACAGCGTGGTTCCGGCCTGTTTGCCCAGAACCTGGGCGAATACGTCGCCATCAGGGGTGGTCCAGGTAACGACGCTTGCGCCGTCAGCGAGGCTTGCGACCGCAGTCCCGAAAAACGAAGGTGTCGGATCAGGGCTCACGGTGATGTCGTTTTCGACGGGGTTGCCGGAGGAGTCGAACCGGCGAACGAAGGTCCCGGCCAGCGGTGGGTGACCCGTGCTATTGTCCCACGAGACGACGAACCCTCCATCGGCGAGGCCGGCGACCTGTGGCCATCTTTGGTCGCCATAGCTTTCGGCGTTGACTTGGAACTCCACGGACACCGCCCTGCCCTCGGAGTCGAACACCTTGCCAAAGATCCCATCCCAATCGCCATCGTGATGGGATTCCCAGACGACGACGAAGCCGCCCGTATCGAGGGACGCGACGCTGGGCCACTGTTGGTAGTAGTCCGTGTAGGTGTTGATCTGGAACTCGGTGCCGACAGGATCACCGTCGGCCGCATAGCGCTGCCCGAAAATCCCAGCGCCGTCTCCGTCTTGCCCCTTGGTCTGCCAGACGACGACGAAACTACCGTCGGATAGGCCGGTGACGGACTGCCGCTGCTGCCAATCCGCGGTCGTCGTGTTGATCCGGAACTCATCGCCCAGCGGTGCGCCCTCCGAGCTGTATCGCTGGCCGTAAACACCAAACGAGTCACCGTCTTGAGGGTTAGATGTCCAGGTGACGACGACGTCCCCGGTCGCCAGTGCGGCGACCGACGGTCGGTGCTGAGTCCCCGTTGTGAAGGTGTTGATGCCAAATTCGGTGCCGATAGCGTTGCCGTCAGCGTCGAACCGTTGCCCGAAGATCCCCCAAAGGTCGCCGTCCTGGTCCTTCGAACTCCAGGCGACCACGAAGCCGCCATCGATCGTTCCAGCAACCGAAGATTCAGCCTGCTGCCCGGTTTCGAACGAGTTGACAAAATGTTTGTCGCCAACCGCGTTGCCGACGGCATCGAAGCGCTGACAATAGATACCGGTGCTGTCGCTGTCTTGTCCGGACCAGGTGACGACAAATCCGCCGTCAGCCAGAGCAGAAACCGCCTGATCCTGATGCCAACCATCGGAGGTGCCGTGGACCAGGAACGGTACCAAATTGTCTTCGCCGACGTGCTGGACCGTGATCTCGCCGTCCGAGAACCGCAAGACTTCGACCGACATAAGCTCATCGGTCCCTTCGGCTCCATCGATGCCAGGTTGGATGTCCGAGACCTGGATGCCGGTGGCCGTGGCTGTGAACTCGTAGCCATCCATCGAACCGGCAAACACCGCGACGTCGATTCCCCCGCTGCCGTCGAGGAGGTCGTCGCCTTCGGCGCCAAAAAGCTCATCGTCGCCGCCGAGACCTTCGATGGTATCGCCGAAATCGGTTCCGACGAGATTGTCGGCGCCGTCCGTGCCGACGATATGTTGTCCGCCGCCTCCGACGCCGAGGAAGTCTGCGAAGCTCGCGGTGCCGGTGAAGCCCTGATCGAGCGTATAGGAGGAGCCGTCGTAGGTCAGCGTCTCGACGACGTAGCCTTCGAAGAACCTGTCAAAAGTCAGCGAGCCGCCGGCCCCGTAGTCGAACACGAGGTCGCTGCCGATCCGGGCCACCTGGCCAACCGCGGCGAACGGATCGAATCCTTCGAACTGGATGGTGTCGGCGCCGAAGGTCTCGATGATGATGTCGGACTCCGTCAGCGCACCGGAGATGATGAACAGGTCATCGTTCTGACCGCCTTCGATCGTGTCGTTGCCG
>Ga0209568_1000086_pt1 | contig 32337 bp, 26 predicted proteins | sample WorMetOlspDAHAB2_FD_187406 | JGI IMG/M metagenome (GOLD analysis project Ga0209568, IMG submission 187406) | Marine gutless worms symbiont microbial communities from Max Planck institute for Marine Microbiology, Germany - Olavius sp. DAHAB.2... ...
TCTACCGCGGGATCCGGTCATACCCAAGTTCATCTCGACCCCTTCTGGTGAGTCTGAAGACTTCAGAGGCGGAAATGTTGAAAAGCTGGATGCTGAAGCCCTAGAGAAAGGTTCCTTCTCGGCTGCCCCCCCAGGACCTCGACAGGTGGTAGATCGATCACAAAATCTTAGGACAGATGAAGAACTAGAAGTAGCGACATTGATGAACAAGGCCGTCAAAGGCCTACAGCGTCGTCTGGAAATGGAAGGATGCGCTCCAGGCACGACCCGGGAAGACTACAAGAACCGGCTGGCCTTTGAACTATCAGTCATCGAGAAGATGAAATTCGTAGGATACTTCCTGATCGTGGCTGATTTTATCCAGTGGGCCAAGACCCAGGGTATCCCGGTGGGACCAGGTCGAGGATCTGGAGCCGGTTCTCTGACCGCATGGGCCCTGACCATCACTGATATAGATCCCTTGCGATTTGGCTTGCTGTTCGAACGCTTCTTGAACCCTGAACGCGTTTCCATGCCGGATTTTGACATCGACTTTTGTCAAGATCGTCGTGATGAGGTGATCGAGTACGTACAGGATAAGTACGGTCACGATCGTGTAGCTCACATCATCACCTTCGGAACCCTACAGTCAAAAGCCGTACTGCGTGATGTCAGTAGAGTCCTGGAGATACCCTACAGACAAGCTGATAACTTGATCAAACTGATACCGAACGCGCTACCTAGTTCCATGTCACTTCACCAGATCATCGAAGAAGAACCAAAGATACAGGAAGCCAGAATGATGCATCCCATCATAGATAGGCTTTTGAACATCGCAGTACCCCTTGAAGGTCTGTACAGGCATGCCTCTACGCATGCTGCTGGCATTGTGATCGGTGACCGTCCTCTCAAGAAGTTGCTTCCTCTGTATTGTGATCCTTGTTCCAGGGCTCAGCTGACCCAGTACAACATGAAATGGGTGGAGGAAGCAGGTCTTATAAAATTTGACTTGCTGGGACTGAAAACATTGACGGTTCTCAGCACTAGCCTTTCCCTTCTTCACAAGCGAGGTATCGAGATCGACCTTTCACACCTGTCACTGGATGACGAAGCAACGTATGATTTGCTAAGGCAGGGCACGACTTCTGGAGTATTCCAGCTCGAAAGCCAAGGAATGCGTAAGGCGATAAACGACGTCAAACCGGACAGTTTTAATGACATCATAGCCTTGATTTCCCTGTACCGTCCTGGTCCTATGGCCAACATAGTGGTGTACGGAGCCCGCAAGCACGGTTTGGAAAAACCGAGTTACCCGCATACTCTCCTTGAACCCGTCTTGAAGGAAACCTACGGCATCATCCTGTATCAGGAGCAGGTGATGGAGATCAGTAGGATTCTCGCGGGTTATTCAGCCAGTGAAGCTGACTTATTACGTCGGGCCATGGGGAAGAAAAACCAAGAAGAAATGGACTTACAACGCCTTCGCTTCGTGGATGGCGCTGTGGCAAACGGGGTCGATAAGGACAAAAGTGAGGAAGTCTATGAGCTCTTGGCGAAATTCGCAGGATACGGGTTCAACAAGAGCCACGCCGCGGCTTATGCGCTTATTGCCTATCAGACCGCATACATGAAAGCTCATTTTCCTGTTGAGTTTATCGCTGCAGTCATGACATCGGATATTTCGAATACCGACAAGCTGGACGATCTGAGACGGGAAGCAAAACGATTGGGAGTGGTAATTGAGCTTCCTTCGATCAATGAGTCTGGAAGTACTTTTGAGGTGGATCGCGGTAGGATCATATACGCGCTTTCGGCGATCAAGGGAGTCGGAAAACAAGCCGTCGACCACATAATCGAAGCTCGTGGAGATGTTCCCTTCCGTGATCTAACAGATTTTGCCAATCGGGTTGACCTAGGAGTCGTCAACAAGCGAACATTGGAAAAGCTGATAGCTGCCGGAACATTTGACTGTCTAGAGATCAACCGAGCCCGTGTCATGACCGGAGTTGATGCGATGATCTCCGCATCTAAACGGCGACGTGAAGAGGATTCATCGGGGCAACAGGCTTTATTTTCTGACGGAAGAGAGCAGGATCTGTCTCTTCTTGCCGTGGAACCATGGACTCGATTGGAAAGTCTACAGAATGAATATCAAAGCGTAGGGTTTTATCTGTCGGAGCATCCACTCGACGTATACCTTCCATTCCTAGACAAATTGAGGATCAAGCTCTGCAAGGACATAGTCACATCTGAGAACCAAGGATCTAGTTTTGCACGTCTGTTCGGAGTCGTGGTATCTCGTCAGCGCCGCAAGACCAAGAATGGAAGACAGATAGGGATCATATGCTTAGATGATCCAAGTGGAAGGTACGAGGTCACCCTTTTCGCGGAAAAGCTAGCACTTTACTGGGACATGGTATCTCCAGGTCACCAGCTTGTAGTGCATGCTCACACACAAGAGGGATGGGACACCAGAGGAGGACTCTCCTTGCGTGCTGAAGAGATCGAGGAATTGTCTGCGATCGCCAAGAGGCATATGTCCTCTGTCCGGATTTCAGTATCAGACTCTGAAGCCATCATCTCTTTGAAGAAGATACTCAGCTCCAATCAAGATGAAGAGGGAGTATCTGTAATCCTGCACTTGGCTCTTTACGACAAGGAAGCGGATGTAAGACTTCCTGGGAAGTGGAATATTTCTCCGGGGCTACTGTCAGAGTTACAGAGAATTCCCGGTATTGACTCCATTCAAAGCGTTTAGCTCGGTCTATATGCGGTGAAAAAAGATCCGATTGTCGGTTGGAAGGCTTACAGGTACGGTTTGATTGCTGAGTCAGTCGCAGGGATCCTGTTACGCCTGAAATGGTATAAGATTCTCACCAGACGATTTCGCACTAGGGGAGGCGAGATCGATATCATCGCGACAAGAGGCAACACTATAGCCTTCGTAGAAGTGAAGGGGAGACAAAAATTAGAAGAGGGTTTGGATGCTGTTTCATTCACTGCCTGGCGTCGTATTTCGGTTGCGGCTGAGGCCTATATGGCGAGTCATCCTGAGTACGCTTGCTATCAATGGCGCTACGATTTGATCATCGTCAGTCCATTTTTCAGATGCAGTCACATTATGGATGTCTTTCGTCCTTTTCGTTAGGTTTCATGATTTGGCCAAACAGAACGGCAAGCGGCCTAGGTTGCTAGGTGGTATGCTTCTCGATTGGATTTCGATACGGACCAGAGTCCCGATCGGGTCTCGCCACTGACTAGAGTGTTCGATCAGACTTCCTGATCAGGTTTCTACATGCGCCAAAGCTATCGAGAGTCCTCGATTGGGCCTCACCACGCATCCACCACAAACCAGACTTCCTGATCAGGTTTCTACATGCGCCAAAGCTATCGAGAGTCCTCGCTTAGGCCTCACCACGAAATCCACCACGAACCAGGCTCCAAGACCTGGCCTCGCCACCTCAGAGTTCCCTAAACCTGCTTAATCTCTTGCTCTTTGGCTGCTAACAACTGGTCTATCTCAGATATATACTCATCGGTGAGTTTCTGGACGCGACCCTCATCTCGTTTCCCTTCGTCCTCTCCTATCCCGTCTTCTTTGACAGACTTTCTCAACTTATCCAGGACATCCCGTCGGATGTTACGCATTACCACCCGAGCCTGTTCAGCAGACTGCTGGGCTATCTTGACCAGCTCCTTTCGACGATCAGCACTGAGTTCAGGTAATGGGACCCGCATCGCGGTACCACTTACTACCGGATTTAATCCCAACTTAGATCCTCTGATAGCCCTTTCAACGGCTCCAACCAAACCGGAATCCCACACAGACACAGAAAGAGTCCGAGAATCCATCACAGAAACACTCGCCACCTGCGACAACTGACTGCGAGAACCATAAGCATCAACCACTATGGATTCGAGAATCCTGGTGGAAGCTCTACCACTCCTCAAGCAAGTCAGCTCTTCTTTGAAGACAGTTAAACCACTATCCATTCTACGTTTAGCATCACTCAAATCAAAATCATCACCCATCATTAGTAGCCCTCATTTGCTGAACCACTTCACCACAATGCTACAAACAACGCTGTACGACAAGGCCAAAGCAACCAGAAATGATAGGAATAACACATCTCTCATAGAAGGGAAAAAGAGACAAGAGGAGACGAACCAGGTTCTGGAGCTTCAAATGAGAATGATTCTCATCCTTCTCCCTCCTTGAGACAAGAGGAGACGAACCAGGTTCTGGAGCTTCAAATGAGAAGGATTCTCATCCTTCTCCCTCCTTGCTGACTATAGTAGCTCGTCCAGCTCCTCTCAGAACTTTTTCCAGAGCATTTTCTTCCTTCATCGAGTACACGACGATCGGGATTCCTGCATCGCGCGCCAGAGAAAAAGCAGCCGTATCCAATATCTTCAAGTTGAGATTAATGGCCTCGTCGAAACTCAAACGACTGTGACGTCGAGCATCCGGAACGCTTTTAGGGTCGGCAGAATAGACACCATCAACATCAGTGGCCTTGATGATTGCCTTTGCATCCATCTCAACAGCTCGGAGTGCAGCTGTAGTGTCAGTAGTGAAGAAAGGAGAGCCTATACCACCACAGAACAGTACAACCTTGTCTTTGGATAGATAAGAAATCGCCTTGTGTTGAGTGAAAGTCTCACACACAATCGGAACTGCTAAACCAGATAAAGCCTTACACCTAAGACCACGAGCACACAAAGCCTCTCTCATCGCCAAAGCATTCATGACTGTAGCCATCATCCCCATGTGATCACCAGTCACGCGACCAGATCCATGAGGTTCTAGCCAGGAGCCTCTGAATAGATTTCCTCCACCTATTACGACGCCGATTTCTACATCCATTTCTACGACAGAGATGATATCATCGGCGAGGCGTCCGATCACATCTAGATCGATACCAACTTGAGCACCTCCTGCTAAGAGCTCTCCGGAAAGCTTCAGAACGACTCTCTTCCACAACAACCTCTCCTCCATAACCACTTTTTCTCCTAAAATTAAATTTCTCTCATCCTTCCTGATATTTGCTTCGCCTCATGTTATTTTTCGGCAGGATCTGCACTCACAGCAGAGACCTGTTCTGTGACTTTTCCATCATACAGTTCTGTGTTTGCATTTCACGTCAATCATCCGTGAGACAACGGAGGTTGTTTCCACAGTATAAAATGGTCATTTGTACATTGAAGTACTGGGAAGATATTTTAGAATGCACGAACTGCTCCAGATGTTCCCATCACGCACAGCGGGTTTTTCTGAACATGGGATTTCATGCGCACTAAATCTTCCAAAACAGGTTAATGCCAGATTTCACTAAAAGCTAGAATACGACAAGACGATATCACACAAGCCTGGATCAGTGAAGTGAGATTCAGGATCCTGGTTTGGCAATATAAAGTTCTAACGCAAGGTGAAGACATTTCTCCGGGGCAGGCCTGAAGTTCTGCTCTAGGATAGTCTATAGTCTATAGTCTATAGGAGGATAGCATCACAGTTTAAGCGTTTCTCCGGGGCAGGCCTGAAGTTCTGCTCTAGGATAGTCTATAGTCTATAGGAGGATAGCATCACAGTTTAAGCATTTTATGATACCTGAGAGCAGTATATAAACACGATACGTTATTTCTGAAAAGCTAGACACAAGCCTAGGAACCTGAATGACGTAACGGTTTTACATGGAGATGGTTGTTTATTTTCGCTCTAAAGTGTCGTATGTAGGCTGTGATTGGTCGATGTGTGTGCATATCATATGCATTGCTGTGTATGCATTGTAAATGCGACCTAGCTTCCAACAGTGTCAGGATGTTTAGTCCTGTCAAGTGTCGTTGGGCGTCCGATTGGCAGGTTTGGGTTCGTTTTAGTATTTTGTGGATGTTGTATGACAAAGGAAGAAGTAGTTGAATTTCCAGGGGTAGTGATGGACTTGCTGCCAAATGCGACGTTTCGAGTTGCTTTAGAGAACAATCATCAGGTGATAGCTCACGCTGCGGGTAAGATGCGAAAGAACCGTATTCGTGTATTGGCTGGGGACAAGGTTTTGGTTGAGATCACACCGTATGATCTCTCTAAAGGACGTATTACGTACCGTTTCAAGTAATTTTGTTGCTATCTGGTTTTTGTCGAGTTTGCATGGCACCTGCTGTTAAGGTAGTGGGGCCTGTGGCTTGTGTCTTAGTTGGGTGTATTTCATGCGTGTTGGTGGCGATGATATGGGTCGTAAGTTAGTCTTGGCTTCTGCGAGTCAGAGGCGCTTGAAACTCTTACAGCAGGTTGGGATCGAGGTGAGCCTCGTCATGCCCACCGAACTGGATGAGACTTCTCTCCCTAGAGAAAAGCCGAGGCATCTAGCAGAGAGGTTAGCTCGTGCCAAGCTGGCGGCTGCCCTTTCTTCGCTGCGGGCTGGAGATCATGGCTTAGACTGCAAAGAAATACTCGTTCTTGCTGCTGATACTGTTGTTTCGGTAGGTCGTCGTCTTTTGCCTAAGGCTTTGTGCCCGGAAGAGGCTTTTGACTGTCTGCGGATGCTATCTGGACGTACGCACTTCGTGAGAACGGCAGTTGCTGCGAGCAGCAAGTTTTCGGATAAAGCCAGGATCAGGGTCAGTGAGACCCGGGTATATTTCAAAAGGCTTTCTGACGAAGAGATAAACAGGTACGTGGCGTCACGGGAATGGTATGGTAAAGCCGGAGGGTACGGACTGCAGGGCCTGGCTGACACTTTTGTGCGCAAGCTATCCGGAAGTTATACCGGTGTTATGGGGCTGCCACTATTGGAGACCATAGGATTGATAACTGGGGAATAAGGACAAGGTGCAGCACCGACATCGTGTGTTTCTGGAATCTATGTCGTCCTCTTTTTCCTAGGATGTTGTCCAGTCGTTTTCTTCGACTTCACTCGAGTTTCTGCAGTTTACCTTTTGTATTTCGACACAGATTTTGGCTGCCTTGTGAGGAGTTATTTTCGTTACTTCACTCGAGTTTCTGCAGCTTATCCTTGTATTTCAACCATAGATCAGGGCGACGTTGAGCGGTTATTCGTTCGGATTCTGCTTGACGCCATGCTCTTATCAGCTCATGGTTTCCGGATGATAGAACTTCAGGGATCGGTACGCTCTCGACGATCTGTGGCCTCGTATAGTGGGGGTATTCGAGGAGTCCGTTTGCAAGACTTTCCTCCAGACCCGACTGGGGGGACCCCATGACTCCGGGCAACAATCGGATGCAGGCATCCAGAAGCACCATTGCTGCCAGCTCACCACCTGACAGCAGGCAGTCCCCGATTGAAACCTCCTCTATCATAGGTCTTAACTGAAGCACTCTCTCATCGATTCCCTCGAAACGCCCGCATAAAATCACCACTCCTGGACACTTTGCGATGTCTTGCACCATGTCTTGATTTAGGACCCGTCCTCGTGGACTCATATACAGTACAGGTCTTTGGGAGTAGTCTGTCACCACTGCATCCAGTGCTCTGAGTATTACATCAGCTCGCATCACCATACCGGCTCCTCCCCCGGCTGGAGTGTCATCGACGGACTTTCGTTTGTCTGTAGCAAAGTCCCGTATCTGCACCGTTGTAAGTGACCAGATCCCTTTTTCCAAGGCCTTTCCTGATAGGGAACCGCACAAGGGTCCGGGGAACATCTCGGGAAATAAAGTGAGCACAGATGCATCAAAAGACATGAAATCGCTCCATGACCTTAAGCCTAAGACCGGAAATCTATCCTGGGAGAAACTCTACGATTGCCAGGCCTAAAACACAACTCCCGCAGCAGAATGACGAGATTGGCAGTCCTGAGACTTGGTATGACCTGGGCATTGCCAGGCCTAAATTGCCAGGCCTAAAACACAACCCCGTGGCAGAATGACGAGATTAGACCGTCCTGAGACTTGGTGTGACCCGGTTTAGTAGGCATGGATTTTAGTAGGCATGGATTGGTCTAAATGCTGCCAGACACGATCAGGGGCTCCGGTTCCATTACAAAATGGCCTGAGACTGCTCAATATACTCAATCAACAGGAGAACATAAGCTTTTCTTACTAAACACATCGTATATCCATCCACAGTTTAAGTAATGATAAAGTATAGTTGTGTATACGGAGCTTGTCAGTGCGAAGTGATTTCAGAAACGTTCACTACACTAAACGTATTGGATTTTTTCACTCACATCCAAAAAGAAAGAGGGAAGTATGGCTAGGCTTGGCGAGCAGAGAGTTTCACAGACCATAACCAAAGATCCCTCTACCAGGTTATATGAAGATCCGGAAAAAGTTCAGAACGTATCTGGTCTCAAAGCCTCGGACCCAACATCTTCTGATATTCACCCTTCTGATCCTGCTGCCAGCAGGCTCAGCATCCGGGGAGGAGCTGAATTAGCAGCAAAGATAGTCCCTCCTGTTGATGTTGAAAAGGAAAAAGGTGGGTTCTTAGGACAGGTTCTAGCTTTCCTAAAGGACATGTTTAGCATTATCACAGGGAATGAGCCTTCAAACGTCAAGGAAGGCCAAGACATAAATTTCAGAAAAGTGATCCCCAAAGATATGAAAGGGGAAAAAGTTAAGCGAGCAGAAACCAAAAACAAGACTGCTGATCAGGCGGGTACAGACACCTTAATGGATGAGAGTGACTTCATTCAACCAGGTACAGACACCTTAATGGATGAGAGTGACTTCATTCAATCAGGTACAGACACATCAGTATATGAGAGTAAGCCTTCCAAACCAGGTGCAGACAGACAACTGCATAAGAAAGACCTATCTCAGCAACTCCGTGACATGTTCTACAAGGATGGTGTGGAGATGCCAACCAAAAGCGATAACAGTCGGGTGGGTCAGTACCTCAAAAAAATATCAGGCATGGAAGAAGAAGGTGAAGAAAGTAATGAAGTAAGTAATGAGCTGAACCGTGTCTACGCTGAAGGTGTACTGTCCAGTATGACTTACCAGCAACGATCTCCACCAGAACAAGAGGTAAAGGAGAGCGTGGATGGCCTGTTATCGGCTCTTGCAACTGTCCTAAATGGAGATACTCAAGAGGCGCAAGCAAAGGGGATAGATTTCCTGTTGAAGGCAATGAATGACTTGAGTGAAGCATCTCTTAAATATTCGGCATCTCAGGATGCCACAAGATCTGGTGGTTATGCGAAACGGGGACCCTCTCGTCTAGACCAATCAAAGGTATGGAGTATCTTCTCTGAGAAAGTCTCGAAGATGATAACTGAGATAAGGGCTATGAAGGCACAAGCCCATGTGTCTTCCTCTGATAATCTTGCATCTATATCCACCCAGAATAGCTGAGTTACACGGATTTCAAGACAATAGAAAGATAAAGGTTGTCTTGGACTTTACGCATACCACTTAGGAGGAGGAAGTCTAAGAGCTATGACTAGGATAGATAAATTACAAGACGGTTCTAGGATTACGAGACAGACTAGGATAGAAGACGTTGCAGACACTGCTGAGAGCCAGCAGAGATCCGCAGAGCCAATATCAGACAAGGGGAAAGTCGTTTCTGGTACCTCCTTGGCTGCATCATCCAGTGATGTAATCGAGGCATCTCAAGCAAAGGAAGGTGATGATGCTTCTAAAACCTCCTTGGCTGCATCATCCAGTGATGTAATCGAGGCATCTCAAGCAAAGGAAGGTGATGATGCTTCTAAAATTCGTTCCATTTTGCAGGATTTGCAGTACAAGGCTTGTATAGGTAACGAGAGATATGAGGTTAGACGCGAGAACTGGTTAAAGGAAATGACAGGTGAAAAGGAAAGTGTAGTCGAGAAGCTAAATGACTGGTTTAGTCAATCGAATAAGCTATTAACTCAAGAGGCCTTAGAGACAGGCAACAATAAGCTTATATGGGAGTTCGCTACTGCTACTAATTGGGTGATCGTGAATATTCGGCTCCTGTGTTCCAGTCTTTATACTTCTGAGTCACTGGAAAAATCCTCATCGCCGCTAGAACAGGTTAAGCCGTTAGAAGTTAAAGAGAACTATTCCAAGGATCGTTGGACGCTAATGAGTACATCGACTGCGATAGGCAAATTCCTAACCAAGTTAGATGCACTTTCCGCAGCTGAAAAAACTACTGAAGACATGAGTGCCTTCAAAGGGAAGTTAGAAGCTATCAGCAAGCGGATAGATCAGCTTAGCGGATGAACTGGGCAATAGATAGAATGCCAGTCCCAACTAGTGCTTGTATCCTATCGGAGCGTGTCAGAACTCGATCCTAGGGTGCAGCACTAGCTAGTTCCATCTTGAAAAATTGCACTGCACGATCAGACTGCTCTGAACCTGTATAATGTGGTACGCGTAACATTTCAAAAACACTTCTAGTTGTCACAAAGGTCTTTGAAGAAAGCCTCTGAGGGAGAAATGACATATCCAGCAAGACCTGTAACAGGAAAAATAACAAGTGTATCTGTATCTGGGAAGGGCAGTGATCTCAAACCAGCCGAGAATGCTAGAGAACAGCCTGATGCTGCGAAGAGAACCAATACATCAATCAGTAGCGGGACCGCTTTATCTACGATGACAGGTGAGATAGGAAAGACTAGTTCTTCCGAACCTCTACAACCAGACCTCATTAAAGCAATTGAGAGTGATTTGTGTCTTGATGCTTATACCTCTTCAAAGCTCTCGAGTAGAAATCGCATCGCATGGTTTACTCAAATCGCTGGCAATGACAGGTTGACAGGAAGCAGAATAAACAAGGCCTATGAGGATATAAAAAATGCGTGTGAGGTAGGCCTGAGTGACAGTGACAGAGCTAACGATTTTTGCAAACACGTCGATCTTGTGATGGCAAAAATCAAACAGCTGTCGAAGGAGGCAAGAGAAGCTAATTCTAGTGCATCATCATTATCCTCTGAGGAATTTGCGACTTCTCTATCTGAGTCATTGGAAATTGTCAGCAGGTATATAGAGGACAATATATCCGGTCTTGATAAAACGAGATTTGAAGCAGCTGATGAACTCAACAGGTGTTTAAAATCAGCAGTAGATACCATCTACACATTGAAAAAGGAGATTCCCTTCTTTGGTACAGAGAAATTCACTTTGCCTGTCACGGAAGATGAACAACAAACGAGATCGGATTACGTAGAAGAATTTGTCTATACTCGGTTGTGCTTAAGTGCTGTTCATGACCGCTCAAAGTCATCCGAGGATAACATGTTAACATGGTCTGAGGACATGGTTTCGACCTTAATAGAGGAGCTAAAGGAGCAGTACATTTCAAAGTCATCCAAGGATAACAGGTTAACATTGTTTGAGGACATGGTTTCGACTGGGGATAAGAGTAAGATATTGCCTCCCTTAATAGAGGTGCTAAAGGAGCACTACATTTCAAAGTCATCCGAGGATAACATGTTAACATGGTTTGAGGACATGGTTTCGACTGGGGATAAGAGTCAGATATGGCCTCCCTTAATAGAGGAGCTAAAGGAGCACTACATTCGCTCTATTAATGAGTACCGTGATGACGTAGGTCAGTACTACCTTGACATTATGGATGAGAATTATAGTGGATTTGGCATTCAGCATCCCTCGGATGAGGACCGTTTTTTCCATCATGTTGATTCCATGATGGAACAACTAGCTAGTTTGAAGAAGCAGCTGCCATCAAAGGATTCTGATGCATCATACTACGATGAATATGTACTCCCTCTAGCAGAACCTTTAGCCAAGATAAGAGCCTATATAGATACCAATATATGCGGGACTAGTAAAACATTCTTTTCTGGGACCAGTGCCGTCACGACTAGATTAGAAAGTACTAGAGAAAAACTTGGGAGACTTATCTCGGATGCTTCGGATTCCGGCGAAGTTGGGTCTGCACTGACTTTGGATGCTTCGGATTCCGGCGAAGTTGGGTCTGCACTGACTTTGGATGCTTCGGATTCCGGCGAAGTTGGGCATGCACTGACTTTGGATGCTTTGGATTCCGGCGAAGTTACGCTTAAACTGACTCCCCAAGCCCAGCCTTCACCCCCTAAGCCGGTGCATTCTTTGGGTGAAAATGTATCAAGTGCCTCGGTTATGCAAGACTTGCATATGCATGCTTATGACTCTTCCGATTCACCGGACGATCAACGCATAAAGTGGTTCAATAGCTTTGTAGAAGGGCAAGCTTTCGATATAGGGACAGGCATAAATGACTGCTATAATGCATTTCGCGGAGCCGGGCCTGATCAGGATGTCTTTCAGGTTTTAGCTAGAATTTTGGGTCCCAGGGTTGAGATTCCAGCTCCCAGTGATGTGAAGGAACAGTCTAGGATTTTAGCAGGCGAGGAAGATAGAATTAACTTTCTGGGTTCTATCGATGCTCTTATGTCAGGTCTTCACAGGTTGTCGGCCGATGAAGAGCGTGTATTAAGGAATACTAGTTTCCTGAAGAAGGTGTCTGGTTGTCTAGGCGATGTAATAGACAACCTTGATCAGATTCTCAAAGCTGCCGAGCGTTCTGAGGTAGTTTTCCCACAGAATGATCAGTTTGATCAAGCTTGCAATGCCCTTCTTATACTCAAACTGGGTTTAGAAGATGTGCAAGAGGAAGTCAGTATGTTGATCAAAAGTAGAGGCATTCGTCCTTTTATAACAGGCCTGAAGTATTTTGCGCAGCAGCTCAAGCAAAAGAAGCCTTAGTCATTTTATAACTAGCCTGAAGTATTTTACAGAACAGCTCAAGGTAAACGGGTTTGGAAGAGGTTCAAAAGAAGGTCAAAAGAGACTGATGAAAACCTGAGTTCTAAGCTAAATGACAAAAACAAGCTCGATGTGAAGAATGTCACTGAACACACTCGATGAACACACTCGATCTTATTAGTCTGAACCTAGATCATCTGGGACTCTCCAACTCATAGAGGAGTTTGAGGAGATATGAAAAAAATATCCAATTTAAAAAAAGTTTTTAGTCCTTCTTCAAGCAAGGCGATTCCAGACAAGCCTGATACTCTCCAGAGCCCTGCAAAGCAAGTATCAGCGTTTGGTAAGGTGATTGCTGGCCTCTCCTCCTTAGGTAAAGCTGGTAAGGCAAGTAAAACTATTGATAATTCCGAGCCAGAGTTCAATCAGGTTGAGAATGTAAAAAGGAATTTAATTCTGGATACGTTGAAGCTGCATGCTTGGGCTGCTTCCGAGTCATCTGATGATCAACGCAGAATGTGGTTTAGTCAAATGGCAGGGGGGAAATGGAATGTAGGGACCCAGATAGATAACTGGTATAATGAATCTAGCCAGGATACGCTCGGCCTGAATCTAAACGGTGCAAGGATGAAGAGCTTTCATATTTCAGTTAATACTCTGATGTCAAAACTAGCAGAACTTTCATCCGCCTACTATAGCAATCCTGATACGTTAGAGCTTAAAGCTATGCCGTCAGCCAGCGGTTCATCAGGCGATAAGAGAACCCTGAAAGAGACATCAGATGCGCTAAGAGATGTCATCAACAAGTTGGATGCGATTTCCGATGTTAAGGAGCCTCGTGAGGACATTGGTTGGCTCAAAGTGAACTTGAAAAATGCTCAACATAGACTAGAGGAACTACTCAATATAGACTAGAGGAACTACTCAATATTCATAGCGAGACTGTTGGGATTATTTATTCATCAGAGAAGAAACCGGTAGAAGAGAGCGCTAGAAGACCGCTAAGCCCGCATGTGATTTTCATCTTTTCCAATCCAATCCAAAACGACTATACAAGGTGTCGTGAGGAGTTTTCCTGAACAAGTGACAAGACACTGTGGTCTGAACAAATAAGCAAATAAAATAAGGGAGGTGTCGTGGCGAGGCTTAGGTTCCATAATACCTCTTATGCGACAAATTGAGGCCCCAAACCAAGAACCAAAACCAATGATTGCAGATTTTGGTGAACGTATGACTTCTTCAGTCCAGTAAGGCCCCTTCTTTCACCTTAGAATAAACCCCTATCAAGCCAAGAAATTCAGAAGCTCTCAAGCTGGCCCTTCCTATCAATCCTCCTTGAATCCCAGGAATGGAAAATATAGCAGATGCATTGCTCATGTTGATAGATCCACCATAGAGAACCTGAATGCTATCACGTCGCCCGTCTAAAGCAGAAAGTCGCCCGTCTAAAGCAGAAAAATGATAATGTATCTGGTCAGCGATTTTGGATATCATCTCGGGAGCTGGAGTGTTGCCAGTACCTATAGCCCATAAAGGCTCATAGGCCACCGCAAGAAGATCCCTTCGTATCACTTCAGGCAAACTCCCTCCCAGTTGAGACAAGACAACATCAATGGTTTTGCCAGCCGAATACTGGTCAGAAGCTTCTCCTACGCACAGGACAACAGTCAGGCCATCTGACCAAGCCGCTTCTATCTTTGACTTGACGATAGCATCAGTCTCTCCATGACAGCGACGTCGTTCAGAATGTCCGAGAATCACATGGCTGGCACCTGCCGCACTAAGCAGGCTAGAAGAAATATCCCCGGTGTAAGGGCCTTCGCCAGCATATATATGACAATCTTGTGCACCAATCTTCCAACCAGGAAACCCCTTGGATATCTCAGCGCATCTAGTCACCAACACTGCTGGAGGACAGACGACAATATCAATCTGCTTCCCTCCTACATCAGAGCAATGCAGCATTTCTTTGAATTCTTCTAGCAAATCTTCGCTGCCATGCATTTTCCAATTGGCGACTATTAGACCCTTAACCACAGGTCGAAATCCTCCAATCATCCAGAAATCAATACATGAGGTCAGCCTTTCTGAGGAGCGTTTGAGCTTTCTGAGATGGGAAGTAGTACCAAACTACTAGTAGAGCTCCTACAGAGAGAACCGCCGAAAGACCAAAATGAGCATAATACCCGATCGCCTGGGCGACAAATCCAGAAACTGCCGAAGCAAGACTGGTGGAAATCACAACAGCACTGGCTTGAACAGTGTAATCAGTAGCACTGGATTTGGATGAACACCAGTCCATCATGCAGGTAAAAAGCGAAACAGTAGCCATACCACCTACGAGATGTTCAACCCCGCACAGCAGCATGTATAGCTCTTCCGCACTGGGTTTGGCAGCTGCCAGCCAAGCGTAGCCAGCAATGCTGAGTGCCTGCAGTATCCCGCAAAACATGAGAGAAGTTTTGCGGCCTAGCAGATTGGTAAACACACCTCCGAGCAGAGCACCTAACAGGCCAGCGATGAAACCAACAGTCCCCAGAAGCCATCCGATATCCGCCAAGCTCAAGTTGGCAACATCGATGAGAAAGGGTCTGAGCATGCCAGTTGCTAGACCATCTCCTAGTTTATAAAACAGCACTATGGCAAGGACAGCAATAACTCCTTCGCGACGGAAAAAATGTACTCCAGGCAGATGTACTCCCGCACCTTTTTTCGATCCCTCGTTGTCAACTCCTGTGACCAATACTTGCTCGTTCACCATAAGTACCGGAAGGCTTGCGATAGCTAGAAGACCAGCCATTATGAGAAATACCAAGGAGGGGCCTAATTGTTCGTAGAAGATTAGGAGCGCTCCACCACCTACTATCATACCCACACGGTATGCAGCGACTTGTAAACCATTTGCCATTCCTCGTTCTCTTGCCTCGAGCATGTCCACGGCTAGTCCGTCGGTGGCTATATCTTGGGTTGCTGCAATCAAGTTCAGAAAGAAGATGACTGTCATCAGAACGGGTAGAGAAGCAATCAGGTTGTTCCCAGTCAATGAAAGCGACAAAAGAAGGGCTACTGCACTCACCTGAAGAGGAATAAGCCAGGACTTTCTACGTCCGATCCTTAGACTAAAGTATCGGTCTACAAGTGGAGCCCAAAGAAACTTCAAGGCCCATGGCAATGTCAGCATCCAAGTCAACCCAATGGTGCTGAGTGAAAAACCATTCTGACGAAGTATCACTGGCAATGCCTGGATAAAGAATCCAAATGGTAACCCCTGTGAGAAATACAGTACTCCTAAAACAGTGAACTTGAGTCCAAAAGTTCTGGTGATTTTAATCACGAATCAGCACTCCACTTTGAACTGGAAAATCTACGACATAGAAAAGCAGAAAGACATGAGTGAGCAGAGGTCAGACCTTTAGCTCTCAGTATATGAGTTGTCAAGGTCATATGAGGTACAGGCTCCCTCCCTTCTGATCTAGGCCTGACCTAATGGCGAGCAGTATACTAGATTTTCTGGCACTTTTTGTATGGACAACCTTCTTTAAGCTTTTTCTCTTGTACTCCAGTGCTGAAATAGATGCGACCTGGTCTTTTACAGACAACCTTCTTGCCTTACACTCCAGTATGGAGTAGCTTGCGGCCTCGGCTTCTGCTGTCTTTACTCTATTATTCAAACGCGTAAGCGCATATGTTCATGGTGTGATAGATGCTTTACTCATTTCGCACTGGTGTTAAATCCTGGCTCGCTAAGTTTTTGCTCATCTTGTTGGTAGGAGCTTTTGCCGCGTGGGGCGTCGGAGATGCCTTCCAGAGACGTCGATTCCCTGAAGTTGCACGAGTTGGCTCGACTTCGATATCAATCGAAGAGTTTCGGTCACGCTTTAAACAGATGCAAAAGTCCTCCAATTTGGACTGGAATGCCTCTTTCAAAGAGGGATTCTTAGACAGTGTAAGGGTCAGTTTGGCTCATCTTGTCCTTGAAGACCTCCTATCTAATGCAGCGATAGACGAAGAAATCAATTCAGTAGGTCTTGGCATTTCACAAGCCACACTCGACAAAGTGATCAAGTCCAGTAGCGTTTTTGCTGATCAAGATGGCGATTTCAATCCAAGCTACGCGAATAGAATTTTACAGCAAGCTGGCTGGAAACCATCAGCCTATGTATCCGCTATTAGAAAGGAAAGTCTACGGCGGCAATTCGTAGACGCTACTAGTGCTGTTGGACATACTCCATCGATTCTAGAAGAGCTGATGTTTCAGCACAGGTACGAGACTAGAACTGTCAGCCTTGTGTCTATCGGACCAGATGCAGTGGGAACTGTGCCAGAGCCCTGCGACGCCGAATTGAGCAAATTCTACAGTGAGCACGAGAACTTATTCAGAAAAGACGAAGCCCGGAGAATAGAGTACATCCTTCTCAGTCCTGGATCTTATATGCACCGGGACCTAGAGGACACAGAAGCGTCCGAAAAATCAATCGATACCACGGTATCGATATCGCAATTGTATGATCAAATCGAGGACAACAGAGCAAGTGGATTTTCGCTCAGGGAGATTGCAGATGTTCTACGTCTGAAGCCCCCTGTTCAGCACCTGGTTACAAGGTCTAATCTGGGAATAGGCGAAGATCTTCCAGAAAGCATGGAGGAAGATGTAATAAGAGCTGTCTTTTCTGCCGCACTCGAAGATGAAACAGATCCTATAGAGTTAAGTGATGGGGTTTGGTTGTTTTTCGATCTGCAAGAGATGGTACCCTCTCGCCGGCTTGAATTGAGTGAGGCCAGGCAAGAGGTGATTTCAGCATGGAAAAAGGCTCGACTGAATGAGAAACTAGACGGTCTGGCAGAGCGTATAGCAGGAATGGTTGAGGAAAAAAGGGATTTAAACTCCGTCGCCATTTCCCTTGGCTTCGATGTGAAGCACATAGATTCTTTCAAGAGAAGTCAAGCCGGTCGATTGCTTCCTGCCAGCGTGTCTGAACAGGCCTTTTCAGTCGCTGATGGTGGGGTCGTGGTCGCAGGGGACCGGGATACTAGAGTCGTGATGCAGATCACATCTTCTGTTCTCCCACGCTTGGTTCATGGATCCTCCCAACAAGAAGACATCAGTGATGAGATGCGCAGGAGCATGGAGCGTTCCCTAAGCGAACAAATAGTGACCTCTCTGAAGACCAAGCACGAGGTACGTATCAACTGGGACTTGGTGAAGCGCATCATAGGGCTGACGTCTTAAGCTCAAGATTAGATCCCAATTGATTATGAGGTGCCATCAATTGGACCTGAAGCGCATCATAGGGCTGACGTCTTAAGCTCAAGATTAGATCCCAATTGATTATGAGGTGCCATCAACTGGACCTGAAGCGCATCATAGGGCTGACGTCTTAGCTCAAAGATTGGATCCACATTTGTTATGAGGTGCCGTCAACTGGACCTGAAGCGCAAGCACACTCGCAGATTTGAGAGAAAATAAAACAAGCTCCCAGTCTAACATGAGTCTCTTTGTGCTTGATAGCATTCAGGGTGCCGTCAACTGGACCTGAAGCGCAAGCACACTCGCAGATTTGAGAGAAAATAAAACAAGCTCCCAGTCTAACATGAGTCTCTTTGTGCTTGATAGCATTCAGTTGGCTTTAGAAGTTAAATCCTGAGAAGAGATTTACTTGAGAAGGCATAGGCACTTACTCCTGAATCTTTGCAATACCAGGTTCCAGTTTCGCGTTCAGAGAGTAAGTACCCACGGCTGGAACAAAACCATCTATTTCGCCTCCAGTGATGCCGCAGATTGGACTAATTCTTTCTAGCCGCTTGATAGATATAATCCTCCCCTCAACTCATGGACTTTCCTGATCCTGCAGTGTCTCCGAGAAGATCTAGCCTACCTAAATCTTTTCAGCAAGCACGGTCAGTTTGTCTTGCAAAGAAGACAGAACATTCCTGTAATCGCTTGGGAGCTTCTCACCTAAAGTAGTGCCAGCACGGCTAATAAGTATAGTGTTTACACTAGCGTAGTTCCCATCCGCAGCGGTGATCTGAGATAGTTTCCCCTCGAAGCTACTAATAGCCTGCCGAAGACCCTCGACAGAGTCAGGCTTATTAGTGAAATTAGGTTCATTGACTAGACTTATAAGCCTTGACTGAAGATCATTCATGGAAGTCATGAAACCGTTTACTGTGCCTCCAGGCAGGACGAGATTGCCTTCATTTGTGCTAGCTCTTCTGCTCAGCAGGTCTAGTGCTGTCTTCAGTGTCCGACTTGGACCTCGTGAGACTCCTTCTTTTCCGTCATCATGGACCGAATTGAGCCAGGCCTTGACCATCGCAGATCCATCTTCGCTTTTCGCCATGGCCATACTTTTCAAATACAGCACGTTTTCAGGTTTCAGGAACAGATCACCTCGCAACTTTTCTATAGCAATTGACTGCCCAACTTCTTCACTGATTACTTGCCCCTCACGATTGCCAGCACGTCCCAAAGGAGTTTGCCTTCCTGTCTGCATGCCAATAGCTCCGGCACGCACGGAACTTTGAAACTCTCGTTTTTGCCTAAGAAGACTGGGATTGGCTTCGGCCGCTGTGACATTCTCCTGTACCTGTCTCCCAGATATGACGTTTTTACTAATATCTGGAGTTACTGCTAGACCGGCATCATCAGACGCGCCAATCTCACTATCACTAGATTGAATAGTACTTACGTTGGCTCCGGTAGTGTTTGGTGTTATTCTTGTCATAACAGCACCCTTGTTGTGTTTGGAGAAAATACACTCTGCCTATACACTGCTGTAAGGCTTTTGCTTCTTGATCTGGTACACCCGCTGGTTTGTTTTCACTTCTAAAAGTTTCAGTCTAAGAAAGACAGATTGTACATTGTGTATTTTAACACAACCATACGAAATTTGAAGTACGCCTCTCTTGAATGATGTGAGGCATACAGGTTGCCTGCTAAGATCACGCACCCCGGTTGCATAAGTTGCATAAAAAGAAGGCATTAGGGGTTCCGCAATACAGATCGCATTTGCTGTATTCCCCTTTGTGATCCAGGACTAGGCCTCACAACAAGAAGAGACAATGCTGCCATTAGCCAGAGCATATCTCCAGTCAGCAAGTAATGCTCAGAAGTTTAGCCAGAGCATAGACCCCGTCAGCAAGTAATGCTCAGAAGTTTAGCCAGAGCATAGACCCCGTCAGCAAGTAATGCTCAGAAGTTTAGCCAGAGCATATCTCCCGTCAACAAATAATGCCCGGAAGTTTAGCCAGAGCATATCTCCCGTCAGCAAGTAATGCCCGGAAGTTTAGCCAGAGCATATCTCCCGTCAGCAAGTAATGCTCGGAAGTTTAGCCAGAGCATAGACCCCGTCAACAAATAATGCCCGGAAGTTTAGCCAGAGCATAGACCCCGTCAACAAATAATGCCCGGAAGTTTAGCCAGAGCATAGACCCCGTCAACAAATAATGCTCAGAAGTTTAGCCAGAGCATATCTCCCGTCAGCAAGTAATGCTCAGAAGTTTAGCCAGAGCATATCTCCCGTCAGCAAGTAATGCTCGGAAGTTTAGCCAGAGCATAGACCCCGTCAACAAATAATGCCCGGAAGTTTAGCCAGAGCATAGACTCCTAACATCAATGCCTTGAAGACAAAGCTTCACGTCGCTTCACATCAATTGGAGTTGGTAACACGCATCCTAGGACTGATATCCTAGAACTTCACTGATCATTAGAGGTCAAGAATTTTATTGGGTCAAGAATTTTATTGATGGATACAATCTTATTCTCCACTAGGCTTGCCAAATTCAAAAAGCGATCCCTGGGATGCCTTCGTAAGCCTATAATACCGGGATATCTATCCTGCCCATAGTTAGTATGATCACTAATATCAGTCAAAATTTTCCTGAACCTCTCCAATGCCTTCAAATGCAATCAGGTAGGTCTCCTCCAAGCACGGGTAGAGCATCGCATGCATGCGCCTCGGAATCGTCATACTATACCAATGCGAGACATAGCGTGTTACACCTCTTTCCCCAAGACCTTGCTCCATCGATATCATCGCTCATCGCAGGATCTTTAGGAAAGAGGTCAATCCTACCTAGTTAGTCCGAGTCCGAGTCTGAGTCTGATTCACAACCAACATTCTCACATTCCCGGAGCCAGGCTTGTACTTTCTTATCTCTCAAAAAAGCTGCAGCATCAAACCTGTCCAATCTTCTGCTTTGTGAACTCTCAGCAGGGTTCGATGCAGAACTGGATGCGGCTTCGGTCTCAGCAGGGTTCGATGCAGAACTGGATGCAGTTTGAGTCCCACTTATGCCTGGTCTATCACTACCCACTACTTCTCTATTAGCAATAGCCATAGCAAGTTCATGAGCCGCTTCTTCAGGGATTGCCTGAGCCTCACGATTTCCAGGACGTCTTAAAGGATCTCGCGGGTTTGTATTTTCTGTACTATCTCCTGAACGCCCCGCATCTGTAGAAGCTGGGTTGCGTCTCAAAGGAGCTTGAAGAGCCTGCCCGGATCTAGCGGTTATTGCCTGCACCTGCCTTCCCGACGCGACATTATTTCTACTCCTATCTGGAGATGCTCGACCGGCATCGGCAGGGGCTCGACTGTCGTCGCTAGATTGGGTGGTTCTGGTGGGTGCAGGTCCATAGATATTTGATACCCCTTTCATAATACTCTCCTTCCTATGTTCAGAAAATACACTCGTCGCTCAGGTCAATATAAGGGATCTTGCTATTTGATATGATGCACCAGGTGTGTTTGTTTATACTTATAGAAGACTTAGAAAAAAACGTCATTAGAAAAAAACGTCATTAGAAAAAACCGTCATTAGAAAAAAACGTCCTTCGCTTGGTTCTTTGCCGTCATCACTGGTATCGATAGAAGTGAAGACCAGGATAATACGCGCCCTATCCTCAACTTTCCTGATCATGAGAGCAAGTCGACAACATTTTAAGGTATCGTCAATCACAGTTTAGAAAGCTCAGTTATGGCTTCATGCAGTCTGGCATCCAAATCCTCCAACCCAAGCTGGGCAGCAGGATGCAAAGAAATCGTGTCCTCATCACCGAAGTGATCATAAAAAAAGTCGGCATTGTCAGTGATCATATTAAGCTTTTTCTTTAAGGCGACCAGGAGGTACAAAAGCCCGGAGATAGAGTCTTCACGATCTAGGAACACAGTTGGGTTCCTGACTAGATACGCAATCCTCGACCCTAAATTATCGAGGAGGGAAACGAAATCAGGTCCTTCTCCACCAATCATGGGGAAATCGCCGTCATTCTCATCAGCCGTGCTATACAGCTCCTTTAGTAGTTTAGTAGCTATTCGGCCGTTCTCACTTTTGCTAAGGAATTCATTTAGCCATACTGTTACCTTCTCCTTGTCTAATGCGACTAGCCCCTTGTCAGCATAACTCAAAGAGAGAGCTGCTAACACCTCCTCTTGCCGCACATCAGGATCTTCCAGTTGCTCGAGTTTGGTGATAGCATTCTTCAGACTATCTTCAATATCCTTAAACTCGGCATAAAAATTAAAAGACAGCTTGATGTCTTCATTGTCATAAAAACTGTCATCACCGTCATAAGAGGTGTCATCATCGATAGGAGATGCAGAAAAGTTATCCTCATCAGTCAGGATCATACTCACCTTTTCTCTGAAGCTGGTCAGGACAGCCACAAGATCGGAGACAGACTTCTGATCATCAAAGCTATTCGTGGGGTTGGCTAGATCTATAATCTCTGACTTGAGATCATCAACAGCGGAAACAAAACCAGATATCTCTCCGCCAGCCATGTGGAGATTGCCGTGATTGTTGACAGCCTCATCATACATACTCTGTAGTAAGATGGAGCCTAGCTTGCTATTCTCCTTTTTGCCAGCGAATACATTGAGCCAGGCCGAGACCCTATTTTCATCCAATTCGCGCAAATTTTGTACTCCTGCGCCATCATTCAAAGACAGAGCTTCTAGCACTTGTGCCTGCACAGTAAGATCTAAAGCACTTGCTTCAGGGGGAAATGACACTCTACGATCTAAAGCACTTGCTTCAGGGGGAAGTAACACTCTACGATCTAAAGAACTTGCTTCAAGGGGAAGTAAAACTCTCATTTCCTCGAGGTCTTCAACCTCCTCGTAAATGTTTTCATCCAGATCTTGCTCCATGAGATAATCAGTGTCTTCGAACCGGTATTGCCGATTGAAACCATAATCATTTTCAACATTTTCTCGGTGCCTTAAAGCATATTGGTCTGGTTCCAGGTTCTCAGCATAATCTTCAGCAGGTTCAGACCATGTTGCATCAGTGTCATCCCTGCCCTCATGGCTAGAAGAAGCACGATCAATCATCAAGACTGGCTGTGAGACAGGTTCTTCAAGCTCTGATAGACTGAAGCCAGCAGCCACTTCGAGCATGGCCCTCACTTTCTGTGAGACAGGCTCTTCAAGGTCTGATAGACCAAGGTCAGCACGAATTTTGAGTGTGTCTCTCATGTGAGGTGTCCTCACGAAGCTTTCTAAGTCTTCAGTTCTACATGAAGCCTGATCTGTGTTCGGGTTTGGTGTATTCCCCCTCATATCACTCTCGGGTTTGTCTGTAGATTGATCTGTTACTCTGGTCAGTCTATCCCATTTTGCTCGTATCCCTGTCATAATAGTACGCTCGCTTTTGTAGTGGAAAAACAGTCTCGTGGCCTAGGCTATAATATAAGGATCTTGCTTTTTGATTGTAGGTTTGAAGCAATAGGAGCTGGGGCAGAGGTCTTCATCGACAAGCAGTACCCTAATGTCTAGAGACCCAGCATGAGGTTCACCTCAAGCTGGATCTAATGATCTAAAGTACGACATGTTAGACTAGCATGATTGAAAGCGATCCATGCAAGGATCGCTAAGTTTTTTCAAAAGCTCCGAGATCTAATTTCAAAAGACCAAGTTTTAGGCAGTTTCAACGGCAGTTTAGTGAGAGCATCCATAGCCTCACCCAGTTTGTTATTTAAAGCTTCAAAGTAAGGCTTGGTATCAGTAGGTAGAGACATCGTAGTCTCATCACCGGGATGAACGTCAAAAAAGTTGTCAAAGTAAACGAGATTATTCACATGTTCCCGGAAGTCGCCAAGTGACTTCCAAAGATCAGAAAGAGAATCTGTATCATTATTCATGAAGAAACTTGGCTCCCTGGCGAGAGACCCGATATCCGATGCAAGATTCTGAATGCTGTGAGTGAAATTAGATATTTCACCTCCAAACATTGGGAGAGCATCTAGATTCTGCTCAGCTTTGCTATACATCTCCTTTAGTAGTGTAGTACCTAGGGGGCAGTCCTCACCTTTGCCAATGAATGCATTGAGCCATGCTCCAAGCCTATCCCTATCTGATATGCCTAACCCAATATTACCAGGCTGCAACGACAACCAGTCCAGCGCTTCCATTCGCTGCAAATCAGGATTGTTCTGTTTTTCGAGAGTTCCAATAAGATCATTTAGCTTCTTTTCAAGATATCTCACATCAGTGCGATAAATTTTGGCAAGTTGGGAATCATCACTGCGGATCAGAGCCATTTTATCTTTGACCCTTGTCAGAACCTCTATGGTATTTGTGGCAGTCTCCGGATTACTAAAGATTTTGGGGTCATCTATTAGCTGTGCAATGGTCGACTTGAGATCTTCAACAAGGGAAGCAGAATCAGATGTCTTGCCTCCAGAGATTGAGAGAGGATCGCCCTCATCAGTAGACATATCAGATAGCTTTTCTGCAAGGAACCCGCCTAGATTGTTAGTCTCTCTTCGGTAAGCTAATGCGTTGAACCATGCGGCCAGCCCATACGCATCCAGTTTTTTATTTTGCCAGCTGCGTAACCCTTCGCTACCAGTGTTCAAAGATAGAGGTTTTAGAACCTTTTCCTGCACTGCAGAATCCAAGTAGTTTCTATACTGGTCTAGATCACTGCTTGCAGCGACGTTATCCACCCAGACGCGCCTGACATTTCTCAAATCTTTTGGGGGTCGTAAGAGAGTCTCGTCGTAGTCTTGTATATCATTATACGGCTCAATAGAGGCACCGAAATCTTCAGGATGTCCCCTCTGTTGTTCAAGGGCTTCCTCGGGGAAAGATTGGTTAGGGTTAGCTTCTTGTTGGCTCTCATTTATGCCAGAGAAAGGAGAGGCACCGAAATCTTCAGGATGTCCACTCTGTTGTTCAAGGGCTTCCTCGGGGAAAGATTGGTTAGGGTTAGCTTCTTGTTGGCTCTCATTTATGCCAGAGAAAGGATCGGATGCGGCGTCTTTTATAGATGTAGTCCCTCTCAAGGCAGATGTAATCCCTCTCAAGGCAGTCGCAGACTTGACATTGTACTTGACATTGTACTTCCTGGCCGGAGCTGCTGCACTGCTTTCATTGGCTTTAGTACCTGCCACGTCACGAGTAAATGAGGAGCTTGCTCCCTTAAGCGCGCCCTTGAATTTAGACAACTTTTCTTTTATCCCTGGCATAATAGTGCACTCGTTTCAGTTAGAAGGAATAGACTGACCCTCTATGCTAATACAAGAATATTGCTTTTTTGATTAGGGTTATCCGTAAATCTGGAGGAGCGTGCTAGAAGTCAACATGGGCATAGACAGACCTCTGTCCCACAGCAGCACAAACCGAAAGGACATGCTCATAAGACAGGCCTCTCCGTGTCAGCAGCACAAGAGGAGAGTCTCAGTTCTGTGAGCTTTCCGTGACCATACAGACCTCTGTCCCACAGCAGCACAAACCGAAAGGACATGCTCATAAGACAGGCCTCTCCGTGTCAGCAGCACAAGAGGAGAGTCTCAGTTCTGTGAGCTTTCCGTGACCATAGCGCCACTTCTCGGCAAGAAAGGTTTTAAAGCCTGAAGACAAAACACGACGTTCCCTCAAGTTGGACCTGCCGGACCTACTGAAGACCAGACTAAGATGCGATATCCTAGACTTCCCTGATCATGAGCTTTCGTTGGAAAAGGCCTCAATCTCCAGGCGTGCCAATCAATCTCCTAATGCCAGAAATAGCCTCAAGCAGGTTATCGTTAAATTTATTAAACTCAGACCTGAGATTGGAAGGAACATACATCTTGGTGCCATCTCTGGAAGCAAGATCATCAGCATAGTTCCTATCATCAGCAGCGATCTTATTCACCTTCTCCTGTAACCTGACCATTACATCGAGAAAACGAGGGAGAACGACTTCGTCATTCGTGAACCTAGTTGGGTCCTTGACTAGAAGCCAAATCGTTGGTCCAAGCTCATCGACAAGGGAATCGAAATCAGATACGTCACCTCCAGGCATGGGGAGGTTCCCATTATTATTGACAGCCTTCTCATACATATCTTTCATTACTAGTTCGCCTATCAGCGGCTTATCCTTAGCTCCCTCAGCGAATGCATTGAGCCATGCTATTAGGTTATCCTTCTCTAATGCAACTAACCCTTTGTCGCCATATCCCAAAGACAGAGCTTTTAGCACCTCATCTCGCTGCACACTAGTATATTTAACTTCTTGTAGGGTTCTAATAGCATTCCCTAGTCTATCATCAATATTCTTAAGCGCATCCCTTGAGCTATGGCTAAAAGAAACCTTATATCTATCAGCACTAGTCTCGTCAGAAAAGTTATTATCATTATCGAGGATCGCACTCACTTTTTCTTTGAATACGGTCAGGGCTCTACTAAGATCTGAGACAGACTCTCCAGTACCAAAGCCATTGGGGTGTTGTACTAGAGATAGAATTTCTAACTTAAAATCATCAACGGCGGAAACGAAATCAGATATTTCGCCTCCAACCATGGGGGCAGCATTCCCATTACATATAGCCTTTTGATACATCCTATCTAGCAGAACTCGAGCTAGCATGCTGTTTTCCTCTGTACCAGCTAAGATATTAAGCCAGCGGGGTACATTCTTCTCTTCATTCGTTCCCTCACTCGATGTGCAAGAATTCCATCTCAGTAACCCTACACTACCATCTTCCAAAGACAGGGGTTTTAACACATTCTCTTGCAAGTCAAGATGCGAATAAATTTCCCGGAACTGGCTTGGCGGCAGCGGGTCAATAGCTCTAGCTCCAGGGCTTGCTGCTCTAGCTCCACCTGAACTTGAGACTTCTTGGCTTTCAGCATCACCTGGTCTCTCGTAACTAGATATAGATCCAGCCAACCTTGCATGAGATCTTGGTTCAGTATGATGCCTTAATTCCGCATATAAACCACCAGATTGTTCATGCACATTACTACTTCGTGTATAGGGATTAGCAATGCGTTCATTCCCACCACCAGAGATGATCTCGTATCTTCCGCCCACATCACCTTCACTTCCTGCGCTTCTATCATGATGTGCGGCATTTTCCCGAGAGCGATTTGTCAGTCTGTTCCTTAATGCAGTGAATTTTGCTGTTATCCCTTTACTAATATTCATAATACTAGACCCGCTTTATTTGGACTAATTGCAGAAAAGACTAAGTGTCCAGTATAATGCTAGTATTAGGATCTTGCTTTTTTGACTAGGTTTGCCAGTAAAACCGTGAAAAGTTATTGGGCAAGCTACATGCACAGAGCCAGCTCCTGTGCAGTGCAAACTGAAAGACTGAGTTCTCTGAGCTACGCATGCCCATTGAACCAGTCGTCGGCGACCAGTGTACCTTAGGTCACGCACTACGGTCACACCAAATGGGACCTAGTGTAGACCAGGCAAGATCATATATCCTAGGCTCCAAGATATCATGAGACCTGACTGACAAAAGCCTAAGCTTTTGGTAATTTCATAGAAGGAAGCGTGTTTATAACCTCATCCAGTCTTGCTCAAGTTCTGAAACAAAGGCTTGCTATGAGGGAGTAGAGAAATCCTATGGTCATCATCGCGATGCACAGCAAAAAAATTGTCGTTCTCAATGATCATATCAAGCGTTTGCTTGAACGCGAACGTGTCACGCCAGACCTAGGGGAAAGAATCTTTATGTTTCATGAAGTCAATTGGAGCGTCAGATAACCAATCATTTCCGCCATACAATCGAGGGAGGGAGTGAATTCAAGCACTTCACCTCCAATCATAGGAAGATCGCCCCATTATTCTCGGTCTTTTTATACATCTATCTTTTGGTACGCCGGTACCCAGCGGGCTATTTTCTTCTTTGCCAGGAATGCATTGAGCCATGATACTAATTTATTCCTATCTAGTGCCAACTAAGCCAGTGTCACCATACCTCGAATAAAGAGCATCCAGAACCTCTTTTGCTGAATTCCGGGATCTTACATCTGACTGAGTTTGCTAATAGTCTCCCCTAATCTTTGCTCAACATCCCTAAAGCCATTCTTGGCATGTTCATTAAGAAACATAGCCCTTTTGTCACCTGTAGACGTGCTAGGAAGCTTAACATCACTAGCAATGATCAGACCAACTTTTTCTTTGAAACGTGTCAGAACCTTTATAAGATTGGAAACAGATGCCGGATCGTTAAATTTAGTGGGATTTTCGACTAGGTCTTTAATCACTGACTGGAGATCATCAACGGCTGGAACGAAATCAGATATTTCCCCACTCAATGTTGGGAGAGTTCCACTGTTATCGGCAGCTATACCATACAGCCTATTTATTAGGATAACACCCATACCACTGCTCTCATCTCTGCCGGCGAATACGTTGAGCCATGCTGCTACCACATCCCTATCAATTGGTTTCTGCTGCCACTTTTGTAGTCCTGTACTAGTCTTTCCCAAATTCAGAGATTGTATCGCTACTTGCATATGATCCACACCCGTATCACTTAGGCAGCTCAGCGGCAGGTTATCAGCACGATCAGGTACAGCATCCACTTCATTCCAGTAGCTTGGCGGTAGAACCTCGACCTCATAATTTGGATTCCCCTCCGCCTCAAGCCTTACTGGCTGCTGTAGCATGTGAGCATCATGCTCCGGTGTATCATGTGCCCATGCATCGACCCCTTCAGCATTTCTTCCCATTACAAGAAAGCCTCGAGCTAAGGATCTGTCGTGGCTTCCGTGAGCTTTCCCTGCTTGATCTGCCTGTGAAGTCTTAGGTCCGCTAGATGAAGGACCAGGCTTCTTTTTAAGTACTGGATTCTCTTTCCTCATTTCCCCCAGCTTATGCCTAGATCTGATGTTGGATCCAGTGCCTGCAACTGCTAGGCTGGATTTATAAGGTTCTGTACCTGCTGTGTTTTCCTTAGATTGATTTTTTGCTCCAGTCAGTTTTTCCTTCAGTTGAGCAAATTTTGCCTTTATCCTTGTCATAACAGTACACTCTCTTTGATTAGAAGCATTAGCGAAGCATGAGAGAAGAAGGACTAATCGCGCAGGGTAATATAAAAATCTTGCCTTCCTAATTATATTTAGTTCTAAATGGGTAAGAGGGTCATTGAGAGAGCGATATGCGTGGAGCATAGAAGCAATTGCCTGAAGCAATTGCCTATGCGCATCACGAACTGACAGAGTCCTACTCTCCTGGGAAACAGATCCTGTGTATGTCTCGCCATCTAGTTTGCATGCGATGAGATGATTTTTATAGTAACCAACATCACCTAAAGAATTACACAGTGGCAGTCGTCTCTAACAGGGGTCCTGATAGACTCCTCAATCCTCAGGATTGACTTGCGCGCAGTACTCAAGTTGGCTGAAAGGGAGATCAGAGCCTGCTTCTCAGTTTTATTGGGAATAAGGAGAGCAAGACTACGTGCTTTGTCACTTAAGGTGCCTATCGATTCTGCCAAGTTATTCAGAACCCTATAGTCTTCAATTTCATCTGGGTTGCACATAGCTGATCTGATTGATAAAAGGAGACCTCGAGCAGCATCAGAAAGCTCAGTTCCAGAAGTACTCTCATCACCTTCGCAATTTATGACACTTGCAACCGTAAAATCACCATTGTAATTCGCGTAAGTACATATGGTACTTCCTATATCATCACTAAGCTGACCAGACATCAGATTGATCCAGTCTTTGAATCTGATAGAGGAGGCATCTCTGATGGAGCCATCTTTGCAAACCAAACCCAGAGAACGTGCGATACCAATTTGTACATCATTCAGGCTGGATGGGTTCTGATACCAGAGCCAAGCAGATGACATGGCGGAAATGGGCTTCATGAATAGATTGGTCGTTTCTGCGGCTTTTTCCGGAGTGATCGGACTGACCTCGAGCTGCATGGTAATTTTTTTTAGGTCAATTATCACCTTCAATATATCCGTCAAGTGATTTGAAAGGGAGTTCAGAGGCTCCTGCTCCTCCCTCCCGGCGGAAAGCATAGCAAGCCCAGAGACCTTGTTCTCGAACTTTCTTATCGATCTCGCTAACTCGTACAGGACGTCAGGGTCTTCACTTGACCTGATGTCAGACAGAACTGAGCGAATGTTTGAACTTAAGAGTTCAGCAACATCATAGAGCTCAGTTTCAGACTCACCCATTTGGCAATTTATCGCAGCTGCAGCCACATAATCACCCTCATACCTTGAGTGATCACATATAATACCTCCTACATTACTGCGGGGTTTGCCAGAAATCATGTTAAGCCATTCGGCAAATGTGATAGAGGAGGCATCTCTGATGGAGTGATCTTCAGAAATCAAGCCCAAACAATGCATGAGAGACTTTTGTATACTGGTCTGCGGGGTAGCAGGTGAAGTGGCAATAGGTGTACTGAATAGCGCCCCTATTTCTGCTGCCTTTGCTGGAGTGATCGGAGAGACTTCTGGTGACGTCACTGGTTCTCTTGAGCCGCTCTGTACTAATTCATGTATTACCTCGCTCAGATCATCCAGGACTCCGGCTTCCACGTTCAGAAAAGCACCTGTCATGTTCAGAAAATCACCTGTTTTGTCACCTTCCAAGATTTTAGTTCTCTGGGGGGGACTGGGATTGGAGGGTGTCGGTAGCTTGGGGCCGCTAGTCTCAAGTCCTCTATTTCCAGACCTGGATCTGGAAGCGACTTTTGGTGTATTAGTTATTTTAGTCTGGGGCATGGCTTCTACCTCAGTGTAGGCTTCTAGATCTCAGAGTTCAAAAAGAGTAAGGGCTCCATACTCCCATATTCTGCCTAGAAACCTGTTAACTCATGAGACATTCGGCATTCGACTGCTGATTTCAGCGCGAAAACCCGCCTTTGCATTCCCATGTTGCTGTCAGACATGCACGTATATGACTTCGGGTGGATCGTAAGCCACACCGAAGTCATCTTTCGTTAAACTCACAAATGAAGCTTCCTAACCGAGAAGAGTTAATCGATTGCTTTGCGCGCAGTTCCCAATTTAGAAACAAGGGACATCAGAGGCTTCTTTTCACTGCTTCCACTCCTGAGAATGGCAAGACTAGACATCTTGTCCCTGAACTTGGTTATGGATGCGGCTAGATCATTAAGCGCAGCAGCGTTTTCATTCATCTTAGGGATCGGAAACCAGGGATCTGATGTTTGAAAATAGGCCATGAGCAGCATCAGAGAGCTCAGTTGCAGACTTACCCTCACCACCTTCGCAATTTATGATACTTGAAACTGTAGGATCACCTTTATAATTGGAGTAATCAGATATGATACCTCCTATGTTGCTGGCAGGTTCGCAAGAAAACATGTTAAGCCATTCAGTGAATGTGGTGGAAGACATATCTTTGATGAATCCATTTTGGTCGCTCAATCCCAAGGCATCCATGAGACAACCTTGCCAACCTGTTGGGTGTGCAACAGCATCCCAAGCATTTGCCGTGGGGCAAGGGGGGGCATGAACACCTCGGTTGTTTGTCTAGCTGCTGCTGGAGTGATTGAAGAGAGTGGGACTTGTCCTGCTTTGGATGCTTTCGAATCCCTCGACTCTGGAGCACGAATTAGTCTGCCCACCATGGTCTGGAAACGGCTTTTTAGTTTCTGGAACATACCTCTTGTTCCACTGGTTGAGTCAGATGATCTATTTATGCTTGGACCGGTCGCATCGTCCATTTTTTTGTTACCCTGGCAGTAGAACCAGGCTTAACGCTCGTAGTTGCAGGGAGTAATTCGAAAGGGATCGGTGATCTATTTTGCATTTGCAGTCTAGTAGATCTCATTTGTTCTCTCCCTCAAGAACACGTCAGACTTGAGCCCTTTAACCTTGAGCGCTGCCCTCTTTAAGAAGTTCATTCCTCCTCTTATAGAAAATAGTCTGGTCACCAGAACTAGTCTCAAAAGACAGACTCACGCATTCTGGTATGCATGTGTTTGGAAGTGGGAGAGTGTTATTTTTTACTTCATCCGAATAGGCATTTTAAAATTTTTCATCTTGACTAGGATTCCTCAGTTTGTTGCTGAGTGGTGATGTCAAGATGTTCTCTGCCATGTGAGACCTGGTGTTTAGAGGAAGCTACAGGAGAACCTAGTATCAGGCTTTCTTCCACCACGTGGAATCTTGTGTCTGTAAGGCTTTGTCACAGCTACCTGATTAGCACAGCAGGACTTATTCTACCGCCTGAGGCTCAGTGTCTGGAAGAACCTGACAAAGCGACCTGCTCAACCGCATGACTTCTCACCCAGCGTGATGCGTGCTGTCTAGAGGAACCTGACAGAGCTTCCTGCTCAACAGCAGGACTTCTTCCGCCGCGTGATGCGTGCTGTCTAGAGGAACCTGACGAAGCCCCCTGCTCAGCAGTAGGACTGCTTCCGTAACGTGGAACCCGATGTCTGGAGGAACCTGACGAAGCCCCCTGCTCAACAGCAGGACTTCTTCC
>Ga0209568_1000087_pt1 | contig 32189 bp, 31 predicted proteins | sample WorMetOlspDAHAB2_FD_187406 | JGI IMG/M metagenome (GOLD analysis project Ga0209568, IMG submission 187406) | Marine gutless worms symbiont microbial communities from Max Planck institute for Marine Microbiology, Germany - Olavius sp. DAHAB.2... ...
AACGTCGTCCGCGAGTTTGCGGAGTCACTTAATATCGAGTTGCTGTTTTTGCCCTCTTATTCGCCTAATCTCAATTTGATAGAGCGGTTTTGGAAATTCGTGAAGAATCAATGCTGATATTCCAAATGTTATCCCACTTTCAGTAAATTCAAAAAAGCTATCCTTGAGTGTGTTTATGGCGCAAACGAAGAGCATAAAGAGAAACTCGATTCTTTACTCACATTAAAATTTCAGTCGTTCAGAAAAGTAAATATTATTAATTATTAGAGTATAGCTCCAAATTCGTGACCAGCCATTGTTAGACGCAAATCTTGGCGTTGGATCGCATAACCCCCACTGTGCTTTAACATCCCAAATATTTTGGGTCCCATCTCCATATGGCCAGATTCTCTATCAATTAAATTTTCGGGTAATGATTAAGGTTTAAATGGAAGCATCGCCGCTCGCAATAAGTTTGGCGCGCTATAGGCTACACTCCCTCTCCCGCCGGGAGAGGGCCGGGGAGAGGGGATCAAAACAAGTCCACGCAAACCATTTAAAAACTTACCACTACCAAATTTTCATCACAAAGTAATTGCATATGAAAAATAAATCTGTCTTGATCACCTTCATAGTCAAATCCAAGTTTCTGTAAGTCATAAAGATTCAATGTTCTTTGTTTGGATTCTTCGAATGCCTCAAGCAATCCTTTAATGTATTCCCAGTCTATTTTCATGATTTTTCCGCACTTAACACCACAAATCAGCCGACACGAAAGGAGCAGCGCCCAACACCCTTGAAACGCAAAGAGGGATGAAAAGGGTCATTGGCCCACAACTGATATGCTTTTTTCGCCCGTGCCCTAATGCCGTGGTCAAGTTTTCCATACTGTTTCCAGAAAGAGGGTACAGTCGCGGATATCATAGTGTCTCAATATCCAGGGGAGTTGCTTTGCCTTCCGCGATCTCTTTGCGTACCTGCCTGGCAGCCTCGATAAGCTTACCTTGGGTTTGAGAGAATGAATCATTCCACTGCGCTTCGTCCCGCAGGTCTGCAATGTATTCTCTCAGATGTTTGATCATTCGACCTTATGTCAAAAAGCACCGTAGCGGTCAGATGAAGCGCAATGTCAGCCGACGGAACCCAACCAAGAGCCAGGCTTACGCTTATGGTGAAAACATGACACAACAACAAGCTCTGATGCAAAAGGGCGATAAATAATCGAATACGGAAACTGACGCAAAAGAATGTGTCGGAATTCACCTTCGATTTTCGGATAAGCAAGCGGCATCCGTAATGCCGACTCCACTGCAACTTCAACTGCACAGGCAAATTCAAAACCTAATCCGGGAGAACGTGCTTCATACCATAGTTGGGCTTCCAGCAATTCTGCCTCGGCTTCGGGCCTGAATATGAGTTTCATTAACTCTGTGTCTTTGAAAAAATCTTTGTGCGCACCTGTTTCCAGGGAATACCTGTGGATGGATCAGCCTGATGTGCCGCATACCGACGATGTAGCTCATCCTGTTCCTGCGCGGAAAGCTCTAAGGGGAATGGAGGTTCCTCACCAATGCTGTTCCAGATATCTTCTACCAGCTGAATTCGTTCGGAGATGGGTAGCTTTTTAATATCTGTCATGATTGTGTGCATATTTATCGCTCTCCTACCATACAATCGATAATCTCTCCGCCCCCTCATGGCAATGTTCTAATAGGACAGGATTAACAGGATTTTCAAGATTAACAGGATTATTTCAGGCTGCCCCAATGATCTCCTCTATCAGTTCCCATCCAACAAGTCCCAAAACAACACCTAAACTTCGTCTTCTCCGACGTAAGCGTTCAGCCCCTTATTGTTTTGCCGTCCCTGACGCCTGGATTCCGGCATCCCAGCCGGAATGACGCGGTAGGTGCTGAACGGTTACAAAACACCGAAAAATCTTGTTAATCCTGGAAATCCTGTTAATCCTGTACCATTAGGACGAAAGCACGAACCACCAGGAATTGCTCAACAGACCTCCGGCCACCTCAGGCGACCTCGACCAGACTCCTGCCATGTTCGATCATGTACTCGAACTCGTGCCGGTAATGCTTGAGGAAGCTTTGAACCGGCATGGCCGCGGCATCACCCAAGGCGCAGATGGTGCGTCCACCGATACGTCCCGCCACCCCGTCGAGCAGATCCAGATCTTGCGGTCGGCCCTGGCCGTGCAGGATGCGCTGCAGCACCCGAGACAGCCAGCCGGTCCCTTCCCGGCAGGGAGTACATTGGCCGCAGGACTCCGCGGCGTAGAAATGGGATAGGTTAGCCAGGACCTTGACCATGCAGGTCCCCTCGGCCATCACGATGACGGCACCGGAGCCGAACATGGAGCCTGCCTTGGCGATGGCGTCGTAGTCCATGTCCGTCTTCATCATAACCTCCCCCGGCACCACGGGCACCGAGGAGCCGCCGGGGATGACGGCCTTGAGCGCCTTACCGTCCTTGACGCCGCCGGCCATTTCCAGCAGGTCCTTGAAGGGTGTACCCAGGGGGACCTCGAAGTTGGCGGGTTTATTGACGTGTCCCGTCACCGAGAACAGCTTGGGACCGCCATTGTTGGGGCGTCCCTGTTCTAGAAACCACTGACCACCCTTGTCTAAGATGACGGGGACCGAGGCCAGGGATTCGGTATTGTTGATGGTAGTGGGCCTGCCGTACAGCCCTGCATTGGCCGGGAACGGCGGCTTGGGGCGGGGTTGGCCTTTCTTGCCTTCGATGGATTCGAGCAGCGCCGTCTCCTCGCCGCAGATATAGGCGCCGGCCCCCAGGTGGGTATAGAGGTCGAAATCGACGCCTGAGCCTTGGATGTCCTTGCCAAGCAGGCCCGCGTCGTAGGCCTCCTTGAGGGCGGCCTCAAAACAGGCGATGGGCTCGTAGAACTCGCCGCGAATATAGTTGTAACCCACGGTGGCGCCGATGCAGTAGCCGGCAATCGCCATGCCTTCGACGAGCTGGTGCGGGTTGTAGCGCAGGATGTCCCGGTCTTTGCAGGTGCCGGGCTCGCCTTCGTCCGAGTTGCAGACGATGTATTTCTGCCCTGGGTCCTTGCGAGGCATGAAGCTCCATTTGAGCCCGGTGGGAAATCCCGCGCCGCCGCGCCCGCGCAGGGCCGAGAGCTTGAGGTCTTCGATGATGTCGTGGGGGTCCGGCTTTTCCTCGAGGATTTTCTCCCACTGGCCGTAACCGCCGATGCTGCGGTAGGTCTGCAGGGCGGCCGGGGCCTCCAGGTGCAGGGCGCGGAAGCAGACGCTGTTTTGAGACTGGTTCATCGTCTGGTGGTGGGTAAGTTACAGGTGGGAACCGATTCGATCCCTTCTCCCTTTACCCCGCACCTATCGCCGGTAGCTCCGGCAACCCCTCTACTGGCTCCCCCCCAGCGATAGATGCGGGGCAAGCCCCTCTCCCGGCCGGGAGAGGGGCTTTTACGATACTCTCCCGGTGGGAGAGGGGCTTTTTGTGCCCACTTGAAAAATTACCACTACCCATCGTCTCACTCCAGCCCCGCGATCAGCGCGTCCAGGGTCTCAGTAGACAGGTTCTCGTGATAGGTCTTGCCGACGAGCACCGCCGGGGCGTGTCGGCAAGCCCCCAGGCACTCGACCTCCTTGAAGGTGAATCTGCCGTCGGGGGTGGTCTGGCCGGGCTTGACGTCGTACTTCTTCTCCACGTGGGCAATCAGGTCCTCGGAGCCGGACAATAGGCAGGAGATGCTGTTGCAGACGCACACCTTGTGTTTGGCCGTCGGCTCCAGGTCGTACATACCGTAGAAAGTGGCGACCTCGTAGACCGCAACCGCGGGCATATCGAGGTAGGCGGCCACGTCGTCCATGAGCTCACGGCTCAGCCAGCCACCGTTGGATTCCTGCACCAGGGTCAGGGCCGGCATGACCGCGGACTGCTTCCACTCGGCCGGGTATTTGGCGATGTGGCGGTCGATCTCGGCGCGGATCTCGGGGGTGAACAGGGTCTCCTTGTCGCGCTCGGAGGGGACACTGAGGGGTACCGTTCTCAAGCTCATCAGCGGTCGATCTCCCCAAACACGATGTCCATGGTGCCGATGACGGCGACCACGTCCGCCAGCATGTGCCCCTTGGTCATCTCGTCCATGGCCGAGAGGTGGACGAACCCCGGTGCCCGGATCTTGAGTCGGTAGGGCTTGTTGGCGCCGTCGGAGAGGATGTAGCAGCCGAACTCGCCCTTCGGGGCCTCCACTGCGCAATAAACCTCGCCGGGGGGCGGGCAATAGCCCTCGGTGAAGAGCTTGAAGTGATGGATCAGGGACTCCATGCCGTCCTTCATCTCCGAGCGGGGAGGCGGCGCGATCTTGTGATCGTCGATCATCACCGGCCCCGGATTGGCGCGCAGCCAGTCCACGCACTGCCTGATGATCCGGTTGGACTGACGCAGCTCCTCGACCCGCACCAAATAGCGGTCGTAGCAGTCGCCGTTCTGGCCCACGGGGATATCGAAATCCACTTGGTCGTAGGCGGCATAGGGCTGTTTTTTACGCAGGTCCCAGGCAAAGCCGGAGCCCCGAATCATGGGGCCGGTAAAGCCGAGCTGCAGGGCGCGTTCGGGAGAGACGACGCCGATGCCCACCGTGCGCTGCTTCCAGATCCGGTTGTCGGTGAGCAGGGTCTCGTACTCGTCCACATAGGTGGGGAAGCGCTCGGTGAAGTCTTCGATGAAATCGAGCAACGACCCGCCGCGGGCGGCGTTCTTGCGTTCCATGTCCGCCCGGCTGTGGTACTTGGTGGCCGCTTCCGGATAGCGCGGCATCCGGTCGGGCAGGTCCCGGTAGACGCCGCCAGGGCGATAATAGCCGGCGTGCAGGCGCGCGCCCGAAACCGCCTCGTAGCAATCCAGGAGGTCCTCGCGCTCCCGGAAGCAGTAGAGGAACATGGTCATGGCGCCCACGTCGAGCCCGTGTGACCCCAGCCACAGCAGGTGGTTCAGGACGCGCGTGATCTCGTCGAACAGAGTACGGATCCACTGGGCGCGTTCGGGGGCCTCGATCCCCAACAGCTTCTCGATGGCGCACACATAGCCGTGCTCGTTACACATCATGGACATGTAATCGAGCCGATCCATATAGCCGATGCTCTGGTTGAAGGGCTTGGACTCGGCGAGTTTTTCGGTGCCCCGGTGCAGGAGCCCGATGTGGGGATCGGCGCGGACGATCACCTCGCCGTCCAGCTCCAGGACCAGACGTAGCACCCCGTGGGCCGCCGGGTGCTGCGGGCCAAAGTTCAGGGTGTAGTTGCGGATCTCAGGCATCTTGTTCAGGCATCCGGGGCGTCCGGTGAGTCGGCCGATTTCCCCTCGTAACGGCCCTCGGCGCGGATGACGCGGGGCACCAGAGTGCGCGGCTCAATGCTCACGGGCTCGTAGACCACCCGCGCCTGCTCGGGATCGTAACGCATCTCCACCTGTCCCGTCAGTGGGAAATCCTTACGGAACGGATGGCCCACGAAGCCGTAATCGGTGAGGATACGCCGCAGGTCCGGGTGCCCCTTGAAGAGGATGCCGAACAGATCGAAGGCCTCGCGCTCGAACCAGGCGGCCGACGACCAGACCGTCACCACCGAATCCACCATGGGCTGGGGCGCACCGGCATACACGCGCACCCGCAGACGCCGATTGTGGGTCAGCGAGAGCAGGTGGTAGACCACGGCAAAACGCTCGGGATCTTCGATATCCGCGAACTCGAAGCCGCGGGCGACGCCACGCCCGAAGCCGCTGCTCGATGCCTTCGTCGTCGTCCACTCCGAACGCCCGTAGGCCGCGTAGTCCACCCCACAGAGGTCGATCAGATGCGCGAAGCGAAATCCCTCATGGTCACGGAGCACGGTGGCGACCGGGGTCAATGCCTGGCGGGGAACCACCAGAGTGACCTCCCCCGCCGCGGTCAACACCTCGCAATTCTGGGCGCCGAAATGTTCGGTAAGTCCCTCCGCCAGTGCGTCCAACCTGGCGTCGCCGGTTTTCGATTCCTGGTGTGACATGTGCAGTGACTGTTCTGACGTTCCACCTGAGCCGTCGGACCCGATGTGGGGGTCGGGTCAGGATTCTCTCAGGATCTCCAGATCGGCGAGGATAGCCAGCTTCTTCATATAGGCATCCATGTTCGCGTCGCTGCGCACAGGAGAGGAGATACTGCTGTACAGGTAAATCCTGTGGTTCATCATGGTCCTGCTCGAAGACAGCTTTTCCACTGTGCCGGGACTGATCTCCGGTAGTCTTGCGGAAACCGGATATTCTTTATAGGGAACGGGTTCGCTGGTGTTGAAACCGACCGGCTGGTAATAACGGTTCAATACGACCCACGTGCCATCGGCTTGCTGTTCAAGACAGTATGGAAGGTATACGGCACGGAAGTCGGTGATATGTGGCATGAAGGTTTCCTCTCCGCCAAGCTCAACGCGCAATGGTATTGGTGCGTCGGATCTTGTTCTGCAGCTGGAGGATGCCGTACAGAAGGGCCTCCGCCGTCGGCGGGCAACCGGGGATATAGATATCCACTGGCACGATGCGATCGCAACCCCGCACCACCGAGTAGGAATAGTGATAGTAGCCGCCGCCGTTGGCGCAGGAGCCCATGGAGATGACCCAGCGCGGCTCGGCCATCTGATCGTAGACTTTGCGCAGGGCCGGCCCCATCTTGTTGCACAGGGTCCCGGCCACGATCATCACGTCGGACTGACGGGGGCTGGGACGGAAGACGATGCCGAAACGGTCGAGGTCATAGCGAGCGGCACCCGCGTGCATCATCTCCACGGCGCAACAGGCCAGGCCGAAGGTCATGGGCCACAGGGAGCCGGTACGCGCCCAGTTGATCAGCTTATCCGCCGTGGTGGTAATCACACCCTGCGGGAGGATCCCCTCGATACCCATAACCGACCTCGCGCTGGTACACCCGTACCGAAATACCGATTTTCCATACTCGACCCGAATCTCGGCGACTCCGCCTGCGAAAGAGAAAACTACGAATCACGCGAATCGACGCGAATCAATCCGTGAGGATTCACATCATTCGATTCGTGGTTTTTCCTCTTCTTCTTTGCTGACCGCTAACGCTCGACTCAACGGTATTGCCCTTTGCCGGCGGCGCCTCGAACATCCCAAGTCGGAGGCACGGGAAAGCTGCTGCCTCGGACCCTCATTCCCATTCCAGGGCCCCTTTTTTACTCATACCAAGCCCCCCGGCTCGGAAGCGTGGGAACGGCAAGGCTATTGCCCGAAACCCTTACTCCCATTCGAGGGCCCCTTTCTTCCACTCGTAGATGAAACCGACAACGAGAATGCCCAGGAAGACGATCATAGCGACAAAACCGACCGTTCCCACCTCCTCCAGCACCACGGCCCAGGGAAAGAGGAAGGTGATCTCGAGATCGAAGATGATGAAGAGGATGGCGACCAGATAGTAGCGCACGTCGAACTTCATGCGCACGTCTTCGAAGGCCATGAAGCCGCATTCGTAAGGGGCATTTTTCGCCGCATCCGGACGCTGCTCGGCAAGCACGAAACCCGCCGCGATGGCGCCGCCTCCAACCAGGATCCCGATCACCAGAAAGATCAGGATGGGCAGATAGTTTTCGAGCATCCCCCCTCCTCTCACCCTGCACTATATAGGGACTGTTGACATTCATCGTTCACGGTCCGATTGCGGCTCTTTTCCGCGCTGACTGCGTTGCGGCTCGTCAAAATAGGTCCACTATTCCTCCTCGCCGCGCCTTGTCAGCACGAAAAATACCTCACAATCGCCCGCGCTCAGATAAATGTCAACAGCCCCTAATTCTTATGATTGCAGGCGTAGCGGCGAAGTCTAGTGTAGTTGGTGCTCGACTGTCAAGCCGCCCCTGGGCCGATAATTACCTTATTTTTCATGCAATTAGACCAATCCTGAATTCTTTGCGCGGTTGCGTTACGACGTACCTGAGCGTTACCAGTCGCCGAAAAAGAGCGAAAACTACGCATCACGCGAATCCGCGCGAACCGGATTTTTTGTGCCCACGGGACCATTCGCGTCGATTCGTGTGATTCGTAGTTATACTGCCACGCGACACAATCCGAGCTTTTGAATTTCCCCCTCTCCCCCACCCTCTCCCGCAGGGAGAGGGAGTGAAATGCGCAGATTATGCCGTGTGGCAGTATAAAACATAACTCGAATATACCTGTACACCTAACCGCGCACAGGCATGCCGGAGATCAAACCTCCCGCACCAAGGCGGTCTCCACCTCGTCCCGCTTCGCCTTGCCGACGAGCGACTCGATGAGCTGAAGCGCGAAGTCCATGGCGGTGCCGGGTCCGCGGGAGGTGATCAGCTTCCCGTCCACGACGACCGGCGCCCGGAGCAGATCCACCTGTGGGAAGTCCTCCCGAGTGACGACCCCCGGATAGCTGGTGGCGGACTTCCCGTCGAGCAGACCCGCCCCCGCCAGCACCTTGGGGGCGGCGCAGATGGCGGCGATGAAACGATCTTCGGCCCGGTAGCGTTCGAGGAGCGCGTGAATCCGCTCGTCCCGCTCCAGCCGTTGGGCTCCGGGGAGCCCACCAGGCAGGACGATCATGTCGAACCGCTGGTCCATGACCGCTTCCAGCAGGGCATCGGGTACCAATACCGTGTTGCGGCTGGCGCGTACCAGTCCCTCCGTCAGACCGGCCGTGACCACCTCGATCTCGGCGCGCCGCAACAGGTCGATGACGGTGACCGCCTCCAGCTCCTCACACCCCTCGGCCAGGGGGACTAACACACGTGCCATATTCGTCTCCTCTGTGCTTAAGGTACAGATACTGTCACCTAACCGATACCGAAAAATTTACCACCACCCAGTGGGGCGTAGTGAAGCCGTCACTCGAATGCAGTGCCTCGTTAGCCACATTGCTACTTCGACATCGTGAGAAAGTTACTTTCTTCATCATCCCCACCCACCGGAGCTACACTGAGAATTGTTTCACGTGTTATTTCTCTGGTTGCATTTTTATATTCCGTCACGGATCGAACGTTCTCTATAATTTCATTTCTCGTTTCCTCATCTTTCGGTATCGGTAGGACAAGCTCATTAATTCTTGCCCCGAGCGTATCGATAATATCTTGAGTAAATCGCTTGGATGCTATTTGAGCCTTGACTATCGGGCTTGTCAGCACTGCTAAGAGAAGCAATGGATGCAACACATCAGGTTTATTCGAACGTATTTTGTAAATAATGCTTTTCCATTTACTCGAAGCCTCAAGTCCATTTTCACAGAACACACCACTTCTACCATCACCGATAATCGCCATGTATGCTTTGGCATACTTTGGAAAGAAATTTATCTTTATCGATGCCTCGGAAGTTCTTGATGGCAATTTCCTGTTTCTCAGAAGTAATCTCGGAGTCCGGCCATCCATACTGCGCCCCGCAATCTTCAACTTTTTTCCACACATCACGAAGGGCCTCGACAAGGAAACCGCCGCTACCGCAAGCAGGGTCTATCACTTTATCGTCTATTGCCGGATTCACCATTCCCACCAATAATCTGACGACGTTTCTCGGAGTGAAGAACTGTCCTTGACCTCCTTTTATGAAGGACCAATGAAAGTTTCAAATGCGTCGGCAATAGCATCCCTTTCACTATCGATCAGGCAATATAGCTGAAGTTCTCCAACTGCATACGCCAGAGTTTGATCGTCAAGAAGAATCCGATCAGTTTCTGATTGTTCTGAATACGCTTTTGAGGTTGTGTGTTTTCTTTAAATCCTTTCGCTTATAAAGGCCGATGTCCTCAAGTCTTTCGCCATACCTGGGGAGATTTGGAAGAACCTCAAAAACAACCTTACCTTTCGCCTCATATTTCTTCAGGAATAGCTTTTCGTCACCGTTGAACCATACCCCGATCCCGGCAGTAGAGAAGCGTAGGTAATCTTCGAGTTGCGTTCCGCCGTCCTTGCGGTTGGACGTCTTGCATTCAATAATAATATCGACATTATCGTCACGGTGCTCTTTTTCAGAGAATACGGCTATGTCAACCGGATATTCCTTCTTAGTATCGGACGGTCGAACCTTGACCCGCCATTGCGGACGGGTCCGGATCAGCTCTTTTGGATAGCCGTAGTCATCGACAAGCATCCTCGAGAATACTTGAACGGCTTCTACTTCCTCCGGCGTAGCCCGCACGGCGGTACCACTGATAAAGTCTTCGATATATCCTTCTTTGGTAGTGGTAAATATTTAAATGGTCAGCGTAGAGGGGTTCATTAACCACGCCCGATCGCTTCTTTTGATTCCCTCTCCCCAACCCCTCTCCCGGCGGGAGAGGGGCTTTTGCGACACCCTCGGAGGGAGAGGAGGTGCAGCCGGTGGCGCGCCCAACATATTGCTATCGGCGATGTTCTCATTTAAACATTAACCACTACCCCTGAATGTTATATAGTAGCGTCCTCCGCAAGCACACCAATCACCGGTTTTGCCCGGACCATTACAGGGTAAACCGTTGGTATCCATAGAAATCCAAGGTGATATTTCAGGAGAGAATCCATGTCCAAGAAAAACCGCGCCAAACCCGTTGCCGCCGTCATCGGTGTCCTCCTCGCCGGGAGTCTGTCGGTTGTGAACCTGGCTGGTGCCGCCGATGACCACGCCAAAGCGTACGCTGAACATACCAAAGCCTACACCGAACACGCCAAGGCTTACGCCAAACACACCGAAGCCTATGCCAAACACACCAAGGCTTATGCCAAAGCCAAGGAAATGCATGCCAAAGCCGAAAAGCTGCACGCCGAGGCCGAGAAGGTGCACACCAAAGCTATAAAGCTGCACACCAAGGCCGCGAAGATGCATGCCAAACCCGGGGAGAAGAGCCACACCAAAGCCGTAGATCTGCACACCGAGGCCGAGAAGGCGCATGCCAAGGCCAAGGAGCTACATACCAAGGCCGATGAGATGCATCACAAAGCCGAGAAGATGCATAACAAGGCTGAGGAGCTGTATACCGAGGCTGAGAAAATGTATGCCAAGGCCGAAGCGCTCCATACTAAGGCCAAAGGGACATACACCAAAGCTAAGGAGGACTACATCAAAGCTAAGAAATAAGGCGAGTCAGGCCGTTTACACACCTCAGCGCACAGGTACGTGCCCAACTCGACCTACCTTCCTGAAGCAGGTCTGCCGGGATCATGTCTTCGGGAAGGTATATATGCATCCGCCCTAGTACCCCATTTCATCCCATTTTGCACGTGTAGGAAACGGCCTCCGTGCCGTTCCGCAAGCGGTTCGGAACGGCACGGAGGCCGTTTCCTACTCGTGCAAAATGGGATGAAGTGGGGTACTAGGTAGTGTTGACAATAAACCTGGTAGACTACGCTCAGCTAATGATTGGAGGGCGTAGAAATGGCGCGACTGAATTTGCGTGACGACCAATGGGAACGGATCGCGCACCTGCTGCCAGGGAAGGCGTCGGACCGTGGACGTACTGGCCGTGACAACCGGTTGTTCGTGGAGGCAGCCTTATGGCTGGCGCGCGCGGGTGCCCCGTGGCGCGATCTTCCCGAAGAGTTCGGAAGCTGGAACAGCGTGTACCAACGCTTCGCCCGTTGGCAGAAGCGTGGCGTGTGGTGCACGGTGTTCGAGGAGTTAGCAAAGGATTCTGATTTTGAAGAAGTGTTCATGGACAGCTCGGTGATTCGGGCCCATCAGCATGCGGCCGGGGCCCCAAAAAAACGGTGACCAAGCCATCGGCCGTTCCCGTGGGGGGTTGACCACCAAGCTTCATGCTTTGGTCGATGCTCTCGGAAACCCGGTTCGGGGTCTGCTCAGTGCGGGAAACGCTCACGACGTGACCCAAGCCGAGCCCTTGCTGGCGGGCATTGAAGCCGAGAAAGTGGTTGCAGACAAGGCCTACGATTCGCGGGCATTGATCGACGCCATTCATGACCGCGGTGCGCAGGCAGTCATTCCGCCACGAGCCATCAGCAAACAGCCCCGGGAATTCGATCCTCATGTCTACAAAGGGCGCAATTTGGTGGAACGCTTTTTCTGGCGCATCAAGCACTTCCGGCGCGTGGCGACGCGCTACGATCAGCTGGACGGGCGCTACCATGCGTTTGTGGCCATCGCTTCGATCCTGATCTGTTTAGCTTAATTGTCAACGCTACCTAGTCGCCGGCTACCAGTTAGGCCGAGCAAGATTCACCGGAACATACGTCCGTGAAATTCGAGTGGGATGCAAACAAAGCGGCGTCGAACTTACGAAAAAAAGATCTATGAAGAAGGCTAAATCCGACGACGATGAAATAAGGCCGGGGTAGTGGTAAATATTTAAATGGTCAGCGTAGAGGGGTTCATTAACCACGCCCGATCGCTTCTTTTGATTCCCTCTCCCCAACCCCTCTCCCGGCGGGAGAGGGGCTTTTGCGACACCCTCGGAGGGAGAGGAGGTGCAGCCGGTGGCGTGCCCAACATATTGCTATCGGCGATGTTCTCATTTAAACATTAACCACTACCTAATCTTGTTTCACGCCAAGCGTCATCCTGCGGAGATGGGTGCGCCGGAGGTGCAATTGCAATTCTGGGGATAGTTTACTTAATTCTCCTCCCGGTCCTCGATCCTCGAACAGGTCACGGGTCTCGCGGTCCCGTTCTCGGGGCTCAGGAATTAAGTAAACTGTCCCCGGAACTAACTGGATTTTTCAAGGTCCCCGGCGGGTGAATTGCCTTGTTAGTCAACAGATTATCAAGGCAAATTCTCATAGTCATCTAGATCCTTGTATCGGGCGCTCGCTTTCTTATTAACCTTTAACTTATTCAAGCTAATGATGTTTACTTCAATGCCATCTATTTCATCAACAATCCTTTCCTTAAAACACTCATCAAAAGAAACTCCCGAAATTGTCGTCAATATTTCAATGCGAATGGGAGCAATACCCATGCGCACCACATTGTTTTCCTTGAGAAAAATAGCTGGTAGTGGTAAATTTTTAAATGGCTAGCGTAGACTTGTTTGATCCCCTCTCCCCAGCCCTCTCCCGGAGGGAGAGGGAGTGCAGCCTGCGGTGCGTCAAACCCACTGCGAGTGGCGGTATTTCCATTTAAACACTAACCACTACCAAATAGCTTTTGAAAGTTGGGGCGTATCAAAGCCGAATTCCTTTAAGGCAGAAACCATTTTTTCTGCTACCTTGGGCTCGATAGCTATCCATATATCCATGTCATTTGTAGCTCTGGGATAGCCATGATAACTAACCGCATACCCACCAATCAACAAATATGGAATGTTTTTAGTCTTTAGTAAACTCAAGAACTCTTTGAAGTCCAGAGGTAGCGCCATCTCCATAGTTTATCCTTCTTAATAATTCAATATGACCTATTCTTTCAATTGGTTTTTTGCTAAGCCAATAGCCACTATCATCTGTTTGATCCAATGATGTCACTACAGACAGTAATCTTTTATCAATTTTCAGTTTACTTATTTCTTTACCCACAATCTCCATTTCCGTTTTTTTGGCTAACAGGTTGATCAGTTGACATAAAGTTTCTTTGATTTCAGGATACCTTGGTATTGGAGCCTGTTTACCATTTATTGGATTCATATAGATATCGTGCTTCTTTCCGTGACGTTTGAGGTAACATCCTGCTTTAACCAATTCTTTTATGAAAGTCCCTCTTTTCATGTAACTTCTACCAAGATATCTTTTGTCTGAGAAGATGGGTGATGAATTTGCATCTCATCTTCCATTAACAATTTATATGCATCTTCTATGTTCTCTTCTAATTCTTCTATTGTTTCACCCTGACTGAATACTCCTGGAATTTCTTTGATTTTTCCAACATACCATCCATCATCTTGCCAATATTCAAGTGTAAACGTATGTTTCATTGTTGCCTCTTGATGCAGATTTTCACGGATTATTTCGTTTTACTGGGGACGAAAAATGAGAAAGGAGGCTTGGTGAACATTCGCCTGCACGCAAATGCCACCAAGCCTCCAATGTCAGAAGGGCTCTAGCACCCCGTTTCACCTTATTTTGATTCTCAAATCCGTAGGGTGGGCTGTACCCACCATCCAGGTACCTATTGGTGGGCCCAGCCCACCCTACGGGATAGATGTAAAATATGATGAAACGGTGTACTAGGTGGCGTTGACATTTAATGATAACCGACTGTTTTCACGTGTTTAAACGCCCGCAACATGTCACAGATCCAGGATGAGAACCGACTCCCCAAAAGCCCCTCTCCCTGGAGGGAGAGGGGTTGGGGAGAGGGTGATTCAAGCAGTCGGCTGTGAATGTCAACACCACCTAGTCTATCGAGTAAAATCATCGATGGTAGGTGAGTTGAAAGTGGGAACCGATTCGATCCCCTCTCCCTTTACCCCGCACCTATCGCCGGTAGCTCCAACAGCATCTCTACTGGTTCCCCCCAGCGATAGGTGCGGGGCAAGCCCCTCTCCCGGCGGGAGAGGGGCTTTTTGTGCTCACTTGAAAAACTACCACTACCCAATCATCGTGTTACCCCTGATTGAGATCATCCCCCAGGCACATCTCCCTGATCGTGCCCATCATTCGTATTTAGGTAGTGGTAAATTTTTAAATGGCTAGCGTAGACTTGTTTGATCCCCTCTCCCCAGCCCTCTCCCGGAGGGAGAGGGAGTGCAGCCTGCGGTGCGCCAAACCCACTGCGAGTGGCGGTATTTCCATTTAAACACTAACCACTACCGTCGAATATACATTCTATCGCCTGGACTTCCGACGCAAAACCCGCACGCGCCGTTACCCAGGGAGGGCGCGGACAAACTGCTTGTCGCGGAATCAGCTGCTACCAGCCTCCGGACACTGGCCGTGGTCGCAGAGGACCAGCACGAGGGCAAGCCCGCGCCTACGTCCGCCGCAACAACGTCCACCCGTAGGTCGGGTAAGTCCGCCGGCCCCGCACCTAAATCTGTCGAATATCCACGTCAACAGCAGGCCGTCATTACAGACCCATACTGGCTCTCACGTCGAGCCCGCGGGATTTAGGTGCGGGGCCAGGACGCGGCGCACCCGACATCAAGCTGGATGTTGGGTGCGGACCATCCCTGGCCCTTACCCAACCTACGGGCGTCGCAATAACGTCCACCCGAAGCGCGCGGCCCGCGCCGCGAGGGTCGGCCAATCGATGGGGTAGAAGGTCTTGGAACCGCCGGCCATTCTCAAGGCCACCGCCGTCCCCGGTCCCTGACGGCCCTGGGCGCCCCACAGACGTGCAGCAAGGCTCAGCCACATCCCCGGGGGGCCCCGGTATCCTCCGTCGCGCCCAGCCAGACCTCGTGCGGGGCTCCTAGGGCCTCCTGTACGGCCCGGACCTGGGCCTCCGACACCCTATCCCCCGTCGAGCTTGACTCGGACCAGCCGCCACCGCATACTTTATTTCCTTAACGCGCCCGTAGCTCAGCCGGATAGAGTACCTGGCTACGAACCAGGTGGTCGGGAGTTCGAATCTCTCCGGGCGCACCATTCTAACGTTCTGGAGTGCGGCGGCAACCTTTACTCCGGTATCGACAGAAGTCCACGGGACCTGTGTAACTGAGGTGTCGCCATGGGCTACCTGCCCGCCGCCGCTTTGGATTTGGCGCGGTATCCATTCCGAACCAAGGCATTGCAGCCAGGGGCAAGCGCCGCCGTCGCGTCGCGTATAAAACCCAACGCCCAACGTTCCAGCAAGCACTACAAGAATCCCCCGTTACTGAGGTTCGATGGAGCTGCGCCGCTTTGCCGGCGCACTCCAAAACAGCCCGGAATCCATAAAGAGCCTAAAATTCATGGATTTGTTTTATACTTAGAATTATGAAGAAATTAACTTATTATTTAGCTTAAAGGCGAATGATGTTTACTATATCTTATTGTTTTGTAAGAGATTATTCTATGATTTGCTCGAATTTAAGAAAGCAAATATTGTGAATTATCAAAGTATAGATAGCCTCTCAATCGGGCAGGGAATCCGCCTTGCCCCCTCAATTCCTCGCAACGGGCGCGCAAGCCGGACAGGCTCCGAGCAACCCGAAGCGTTCCATTTCTGATGCAGCAGGATCGATGCGGCCGGCCGGTCGCCGCGTGCATGGTTTTGCAGATGGTATCCTAAATCGACGTCACGCGCTGATAACGAAGGTCTTCAGGGGCATCGGATGACTGGCCGCAAGCGATCGAACACACAGCGCCGAAGGTTGGCCTATGAGGCCGCTCGCATCATGGCGGATCAGGGGATCCGGGGGTTCGACCGGGCGCGGCGCAAAGCGGCCGAGCGGGTCGGTATCGAGGACAGGCGGTTGTGGCCCGGAAACAGGGAGATCCAGGAGGCGCTGTTGCAGCAACAGCACCTGTTTCAGGGCGCGGAGCAGGAGAGCGCGCTCACCAGCCTGCGCAGGCAGGCCCTGGCGGCCATGAATGCCTTCGCCGATTTTGCGCCCAGGCTCGTGGGCCCCGTACTTTCCGGCAGCGCGGACCCTGTGCAGGGCGTGCGCCTGCATCTGTTCACGGACAATCCGGAGGAGGTGGTGTTTGCCTTGCTTGATCGGGGCATCCCCTGGTAGGAGCGTGAGAAGGTCTTCCGCTACGGGGACGGCCTACGCCGCACCCATCTGGTGTTTGCCTTCTTTGCCGAAGACACGGCCTTCGAGCTGGTGGTGCTGCCGATCCGGGCTCAGCGCGATCCGCCGCTGGATGCGGTCAACGAGCGGCCGGAGCGGGGAGCCGGGACCGCTGAAGTCGCACATTTGCTGGGTGACCCACCTTAAAAAGGGACCTATTCCGTTAACGATGACGGAAAGGGGCATAGGGTGATATCCAACCGTGCGCGTCCCATCGCCGTCTTCGTCTCCTTCTCGGGTCACGGCGGGGTGGAGCGGATGGTGGTGAACCTGATCCGCGGCTTCGTGGCGCTTGGTCGACGGGTGGATCTGGTCCTGGTGCGCACCGCGAGTCCCCACCTCGAACGCCTGCCGCAGCAGGTGAACCGGGTGCATTCGGGCCCGCAGCACACCTTCGCGGCGGTGCCGGCGCTGGCCCGCTATCTGCGCCGACACCGCCCCGCCGCCCTGCTGGCGGTGAAGGATCGGGCCGGGCGCGCGGCGGTCCTGGCCCGGTGGCTGGCGGGCACCGATACCCGGATCGTCATGCGCCTGGGCACCAATGTCTCCACGGCCATGGCGGAGAGGACTGCTATCGCGCGCTGGCTACGCTTCCGGCCGATCCGTCGGCTCTATCCACGGGTGGACCGGATCGTGGCCGTCTCCGCCGGGGTCGCCGACGACACCGCCCGCATCGCCGGGATCGCGCACGGTCGCATCCGAGTCATCCCCAACCCCGTGATTACGCCGGAGCTTGCCGGGTTGGCCGCCGCACCCTGCAATCACGCCTGGCTCCGGCCCGGCCAGCCGCCGGTCATCCTCGGCGCCGGACGTTTACAGCGCCAGAAGGACTTTCCGACCCTGATCCGCGCCTTCGCCCAGGTCCGTAAAGGGCGCCCTTGTCGGCTGATTATCCTGGGAGAAGGCAGCGGACTGGCGCGGCTCCAGGCGTTGATCAGGGAGCTGGGAATCGCCGCCGACCTGGATCTGCCCGGCTTCCGGACCAACCCCTACCCCTTCCTAGCCCGCGCGGATCTGTTCGTGCTCTCGTCCCGGTGGGAGGGCTCTCCCAATGTGCTCACGGAGGCCATGGCCTTGGGCACCCCGGTGGTGGCGACGGACTGCCCCAGCGGCCCCCATGAGCTGCTGGACGGCGGCCGGTACGGACCCCTAGTTCCGGTCGGAGACGTCCGGGCCCTGAGCAAAGCCATGGCCGAGACCCTGGACCATCCGCCGCCGCCGGAGATGCTGAAGGCCGCGGTCGCCGATTACACCCAGGCCAAGAGCGCCGAGCGGTATCTGGAAGTATTGGAAGCCGGTGTTATCGAAGCGTGGGGAGACCTTCAATCGCTTTAACGACCTCATCGACCCCGACAATGTGGATGCGGGGGTGTGGGCGGATAGTGCGTACCGCAGTGAAGAGACGGAGAACGTTCTACAAGACGCTGGCTACGAGCGTCACATCTGTGAGCAGGGCCAGCGTGACCAACCGCTCACGGACGAGCAGCAGGCGAACAACCGCACCCGTGCCAAGAGTCGCTCCCGGGTCGAGCACGTGTTTGGCTTCCAGGAAAATAGCAGGGGTGGGAAATTCATCCGCAGTGGGACGGCCCTTTCGTAATCAAAGGGCTGCAATCGGTGGCCGACGCGAAACGGGCGGCGGACGTCGGCGCGAATGCAATCATGACCTGTATGGGCTTGCGGCGGGCGGGCAGCCCGGCGTCGAGTATGCCCCGAGGCTGCTGAAAGAGGAGCTCGACGCAGCATGGCCCTGCTCGGTTGCAGCAGTGTCTCCCGGATCAACGAGAAACACGTATAACGGAGACGGAAGTGAGTAATGCACTGACTGTAATCGGTGTTCCAATCATCCATGGGCGGAATTTGTTGATAGTTGGCGGATAGTTCCTCGCCTGCTGATTGTTGCGTATGCGTGGTTAACATGGAAAACTGTGACATCCGGTCGCAGGAGGGTTCATGCCCCGGAAATCCCATCCGACACCAGACACTACGCACCTTTTTGCGCATGCCTTCGGCATGATCGCGCAAATGCCGCTTCGTGTTTGGTGCCACTGAGCTTCGTCGTTATGCGTATCAAACTTAATCGGAGTTACCGTGGAGTACAATGAAGCAGAAAGATATATCACTGTGGCTATCGAAATGGCTTCATTCTTAAAGCGATTTGTATAATCGCCTGTTATACGAGAAAAGTAGGAAAGCCATGAACACAACTATCGTTATATTTGCGAATTCGGTAAAGCATGGAAAGCACTGTGTTGCTGGCAAGGTCGTTAATTCGCACCAATGGATAAGACCAGTTTCTGACGCTGAAGGAGCGGAGCTATCGGATCAGCAATGTCTACATGAGAATCCTCATGGTAGATTCAAAGTAAAGCCATTACAAAAAATTCAATCGAATTTTTGTCATCAAATAAAGCTTAAATCTCTATATCCATCAATTCAAATTTGATGGGGTGCTAGGACATATTATGAAAAATTTTACTATTGGTTTTACTCAGAAAGGTGAGAATAAATTTTTGGTAGTGGTAAATTTTTAAATGGTTTGCGTGGACTTGTTCGATCCCCTCTCCCCGGCCCTCTCCCGCCGGGAGAGGGCCGGGGAGAGGGCCGGGGAGAGGGCCGGGGAGAGGGGATCGAACAAGTCCACGCAAACCATTTAAAAATTTACCACTACCCTTGGATGAACATTGGGATACAGATATTGAGGTGGCACACCTAATATGAGCATTCAACAAATACCAACGGTATTAATCGCTTATCCTCAGGAATTCTTATGCTACGGTAAATTTGAAAGAAAATTATCCAACGATTCTTTCAAATTTTAACCAATTCTATATTGCGTATACTGCTGATTACAATAACTTTATAAGCAGGCACTTATCATGTGATGCTAGAGTTGGTGATGCCACAACATCACCTGTTGATGAAGAACACTTAAGCGCAATTAGCCATGCAATCATTTTCAATGATGGAAAATCATTTAATCATCTTATTAATAACGCAAAAAACCAAGGAATTAAATCACGAATAATTGATGCTGTCATCACTAAAGTCGTAAATAAGGATAAAGGTGAAAAATTTGATGTTTACATTGGTCGTGGTTCATCTTGGGGAAACCCTTACGCAGTCGGTTTCGGAGCCTCGCCAGGTGAGGAACAGAATGATAGAGAAGAAGCAATAAGGAAATTTAAGTATGACTTCGAGAAGGATTTTCTCAAAAAAAGCAAAGAAGATGCTCTTGAATTAAAAGGTAAAATTCTAGGCTGTCATTGTAAACCACTTGCTTGTCATGGTGATGTTTTAGCTGAATACCTTAATTCACTGGATAATGGTAGATAGCAGTGAAAATCGTATAACAATCACATACACTCGGACAGCAAAAAGCGCCGCTCGTTCCTCGCTCTGCTTTTTGCTGCCGGTGATGTGAGGCGTTAGCGTTCTATAAAGGTCCTGCAGTGGAAGTCAAATTAAGCAAACAACAAAAAGTCACCGTAAACGGTGCGGAAGACATTTATCTGATCATGCGCCGGATTCTCCGTAGAGAGAATAAAATAGTTCATTCGCAATCGTTTGAACTTCCACGGTTTTTACCATCTACGTAGTACTGGATTATGTATTAACCACTACCCTTTTTAGTTCTATCTTTTTCGCGTTATAGGGCGACATATGTATCCGGGAAATGCACCGAAGGTACGCGCCGCTGATGCCTGACGACAGCTTGGATGGACACATTCACGTCGTCGCCGCGGCCTTGCGGGATGCCTCGGGACGGGTCCTGATCGCGAAACGCCCGGATCGAGTCCATCAGGGGAGACGGTGGGAATTCCCCGGAGGTAAGCTGGAGCCCGGCGAGACCCCGCCGGCGGCCCTGGCCCGCGAGCTGCATGAGGAGCTCGGGATTCGGGTCTTGTCGTCGCGTCCTCTGATTCGAGTCCACCACGACTACGGCGACCGCCATATCCTGCTCGACGTCCACCGTGTGACCAGCTATGCGGGCGCTCCCCAGGGCCGAGAGGGCCAGCCGACCGCCTGGGTTCATCCCGACGCCATGGACCCCTCGGCATTTCCAGCGGCGGACCGACCCGTCATCTCGGCACTGCGCCTACCCGAGTATTACCTGATCACCGGCGAAGACCCCCATACCCCCGATGGTTTCATGGACCGCCTGGACCGCGCGTTGGCGCGGGGTATCCGTCTGGTGCAGCTGCGTGCCCATGACCTGAGCGACGACGACTATGCCGACCTGGCCCAAGGCGCGTTCCGAGTCTGCGTGCGGCATGGCGCCCGTCTGCTGCTCAACCGGGACCCCCAGCTGGTCCGTGTCCGTGATCTCCCCTGCCATGGGCTGCATCTGACCGGGTGGCGCCTGGCCGCCCTCGCGCGCAGGCCCTGGGACGACCAACACCTAGTGGGGGCGTCCTGCCACAATGCCCAAGACCTATCCCACGCCGCGCACCTGGGCCTGGACTATACCCTGCTCTCGCCGGTCCGGGCGACGCGAAGCCACCCGGATGCCCGTCCGCTGGGTTGGAAACGCTTCGCCGCGCTCGCCGCAGGCGCCGGGCTGCCCGTCTATGCCCTCGGTGGCCTGGGACCCGGCGGCCTGGATACGGCCTTCGCCCACGGCGCCCAAGGCATCGCGGCGATTCGGGGGTTCTGGGGGCATCGAGGATGAAATCCGCTCGAATATGCCCCAACCTGGAGGACCTGATCGCGGCAGGAGGGTATGAGCCAATCGGCGCCGATCCCTAATAGTACAGGATTAACAGGATTCACAGGATTTTTTGGTAGTAGTAGTTTTTCAAGTGAGCACAAAAAGCCCCTCTCCCGCCGGGAGAGGGGTTGGGGAGAGGGGATCGAATCGGTCCCCACTTTCAACTCACCCACCACCGAAATCCTGTTAATCCTGAAAATCCTGTGAATCCTGTCCTACTTGCGGCTGGCAGTGAGGGGAGGGAGTGAGAGTAGGACAACCGGTTTCGGGATCGAACAGGGAGCCTTGGGCGCCTGCCGGGCCGGGTGCTCGGAAGTGTTTGGGGTCCAATTCCCAGCCTGAACCCTGCCGCAACAGGCCGAGGCGTCCGGCGGCCAGATCGAAGCGTTGCCGCAGCAGCTCGGCGATTGGTCCCGTGCCGGTAAAGCGGGTGCCGAATTGCGAATCGTTGAGCTTGCCCGCCCGACACTGGCGGATCAGGCCCAACACCTTTCCGGCACGCTCGGGGAAGTGGATCTGCAACCAGTCCGCGAACAGGTCCTTGAGCTCCAGGGGCAGGCGGATCAGCAGACTGCCGGCGCGAGACGCCCCCGCTCGGGCCGCCGCCTCCAACACCCGTTCCAGGTCCTGGTCCGTAAGGCCGGGGATCAGGGGAGAGATCAGCACGCCGGTGGATATTCCGGCTTGCGCCAAGGCGCGAATCGTTTCCAGCCTGCGCTGCGGCGTTGCCGCGCGCGGCTCGAGGCGCCGCGCGAGCTCGACATCCAGCGTGGCGATGGAGAGCTGTACCGCCACGCACCGGTCCGCGGCCATCGCGCCGAGAAGATCCAGGTCCCGCAACACCAGAGCGGATTTGGTGGTCACCGCCACCGGATGGCGGCAGGCATGGAGTACCTCCAACACCTGCCGGGTAATCAAGAGCCGGCGCTCGATCGGCTGATATGGGTCCGTGACGGCACCGAGCACGATGGTCGCGGGTCGGTAGCCGGGCCTTGCCAGCTCCCGCTCCAGCTGCTCGGCGGCGTCGGGCTTGTAGAAGAGCCGGCGCTCGAAATCCAGCCCCGGCGACAGCCCGAGCCAGGCATGCGTCGGCCGCGCGTAACAGTAAATGCAGCCGTGCTCGCAGCCGCGATAGGGATTGATGGAGCGCTCGAAGGGAACGTCCGGGGATCGGTTCCGGCTGATGATGGTACGGCTGGTATCCACCGCAAGCTCGGTGCGCAAGGGCTCCGGCGCCTCCCGATACCAACCGTCGTCGATCGCCTCGCGGCGGTGGTCCGCGTAGCGGTTGTCCGGGTTGGAGACGGCGCCGCGGCCCCGTTGCGGCGCAAGGCGATGGTAGCTCATGTCACTCTCCCCTGAACACTCCGCGACGGCGCTATTCCGCCGGCAGGAAGACCGCCGAGTCGACTCTGGCTCGACCCCTATGCGATCGCGGCAAGAAGGCGATCGCGGCGTGCTGAATCAGCTCTCGTTTGTCCATTTCCACTCCGTAGGCGCCGGCTTGCCGGCGCTCACGCGATCATTTCCACTCCGTAGGCGCGGGCTTGCCCCTGAAGTATCCCCCTGAATTCGGCCTCGGTAGCGTCTGAATGCTCGCTGCAGCGACTTGTCCTGGGTCGCCATGGGATCGCAATCATGGGGGGATTCTTCAGGGGCTTGCCCGCGCTCCAGCACACAGCTTCACCTTATTTTTCAGTTTATGAAAACTCCTGTAGGGAACGGCCTTTGTGCCGTTCCGAAGAATTTACTCCCAATCCCGGAACGCCAGGTCGGGCGTTCCCTACGAAAAATTAAGGTGAAACAAGGTGCTAGGTGCTCTACACACGACCAGTTTAAAACTTACCACTATCCGATTCGGAATTGCTTTTGGCCGGACAACTTCTAAGATAACGATACCTCGACACATATGGAGACTTCAGATGATCTCGAATGCCATGGCGCAAAGACTCAACGGGCAGATCAACAAGGAATTCTACTCGGCCTACTTCTACATGAGCATGTCCGCCCACAGCGAGAGCGAAAACCTCAAGGGCGCCGCCGCCTGGTTCATGGCCAAGTACGACGAGGAGATGGCCCACGCCATGAAGATTTATCGTTACCTCCACGACCAGGGAGCCAGGGTCGAGCTGGAGGCGGTGGCTAAGCCGCCGACCAGCTATGCGGGCGTGCTCGACATGTTCGAGAAGACCCTGGTCCATGAGCAGGAGGTGACTGCATCCTTCGGCGATCTGGTGGAGGCCGCCCTCGCGGAGAAGGACCACGCCACGGGCATCTTTCTGCAGTGGTTCGTCACCGAGCAGATCGAGGAAGAGGCCACGGTGAGCAATATCATCGGTCGGGTCAAGCTGGTAGGCGAACGTGGCGAGGGATTATTCATGATCGACAACGAGCTCGCGGGGGTCGCGCAGCAGATGTCACAGACCCTGGCCACGCAGCCGCTATAGGTGCAAATGCCTTCCATACGGTTGAAAGACGCGATACCGAAATGGGTAAAAAAGCCGGTAAGTGTTGCAGGAAATATCGGCAGGGAAAGGCCTGTAAGCATTGCCCGAAGAAGGCGAGCCACAAAAGGCGCCAAAAATGTGGTGAGTGGTGAGTGGCGAGTGGTCAAGAGACTACCTGAAAAGGGACCGTAGGCCACAGTCGGGGGTAGTCTGGGTCGAGGAACGAAACCCAGCATTTACGGGCTGCTACTCCCACGCAGACGCAATCATCGGCAGCAGCCTGCCGGTGGTGCCCCTGACGGAGACGTCCACCCAGGACGAGAGCGGCGTCTCCTGGGGGTTGATCTCGACCGTTCCGGCCCCCGCGGCGGCCGCGACCCGGCACAGGCTCGCCGCCGGCTCGACCAGGCTGCTGGTGCCCAGGGACATGAACAGCCCGCAGTGCTCCGCCGCCCGCCAGGCCGCGGCGAGGACCGCTTCCGGCAGGGTCTCGCCGAACCAGACGACGCCGGGCCGGCGCATGCCCCCGCAGTGGCAACGGGGTGGATACTCCGGGAAGGGAACCTCCCGTTCCTCCCGCTCTTCGCCGCAGGACGTGCAACGCCAGATCCAGAAAGTCCCGTGCAGCTCCCGCAAGTCCCAGGAGCCGGCCCGCTGGTGGAGCCGGTCGACGTTCTGAGTGATGAGGGTAAAGCGCTTCCCCGCCGTTTCGAGCGTCTCTTGTAGCCGCGCCAGGGCTAGATGACCGGAGTTCGGCTCACAGTCGGCGCTCTTGCGGCGCCGTTCATCGTACCAACGGCTCACCAAGGCCGGGTTCCGGGCAAAGGCCTGCGGCGTGGCAAGCTCCATGGGATCGTACCTGGCCCACAGACCCGTCCGGGCATCGCGAAAGGTTGGGATGCCGCTCTCCGCCGACACCCCGGCACCGGTCAGGACGGTAACGTCATCCGTCTCACGGAGGAATCCGCGGAGCGTCTCGATTTGCGCTTGCAGCACCGCTTCAGGCATATGTTCGGTTTCCAAGGGAAGGCCGGGAAAGGTTATAAAGGGATTTGATTCATCCTACCTTTTTCATCCGCGAAAATCCGCGTAATCCGCGAGCATGACTATGGACACCATCCGCATCCGCGGGGCCCGCACCCACAACCTCAAGAACCTGGATCTGGATCTGCCGCGGGATCGGCTGATCGTGCTCACCGGCCTGTCCGGGTCCGGCAAGTCGTCGCTGGCCTTCGATACCATCTACGCGGAGGGACAGCGCCGCTACGTGGAATCCCTGTCCGCCTATGCCCGTCAGTTCTTGTCGATGATGGACAAGCCGGACCTGGACCATATCGAGGGGCTGTCGCCGGCCATCTCCATCGAGCAGAAAACCACCTCCCATAATCCCCGCTCCACCGTGGGCACCATCACCAAAATCTACGACTATCTGCGCCTGCTCTTCGCCCGGGTCGGCAGCCCTCATTGTCCTCGGCACGGCACTTCTCTGGAAGCCCGGACCGTAAGCCAGATGGTGGACAAGGTATTGGCCCTGCCCGCGGGCGAGAAGCTGATGCTGCTGGCCCCGGTGGTCTCCGAGCGCAAGGGGGAGTACCACCGCCTGCTCGGCGAGCTCCACGCTCAGGGCTTTATCCGCGCCCGGATCGACGGTGAGCTGTTCGAGCTCGACGATCCCCCGGAGCTGGATCTCAGGCGCAAGCACAGTATCGAGGTGGTGGTGGACCGCTTTCGGGTCCGGCCGGACCTGGCGCTCCGGCTCGCCGAGTCCTTCGAGACCGCCCTGGGCCTCTCCGACGGTCTGGCGCGGGTGGCCCGGATCGACGGAGCGGACGACGAGGAGCTGCTGTTCTCCGCCTCCTTCGCCTGCCCCGAATGCGGCTACAGCATCGTGGACCTGGAGCCGCGGCTGTTCTCCTTCAACAACCCGGCGGGCGCCTGCCCCACCTGCGACGGCCTGGGCGTCGAGCAGTTCTTCGATCCGGCCAAGGTGGTGAGCCACCCCCAGCTGAGTCTCGCCGGGGGGGCCGTGCGCGGCTGGGACCGACGCAACGCCTACTATTTTCAATTGACCCGCGCCCTCGGCGCCCACTATGGCTTCGACGTGGAGACCCCCTGGCAAGAGCTATCGGAGCAGGCGCACAAGCTGGTCCTGTACGGCTCCGGGCGGGAGCGGATCAAGTTCACCCTGCCCCACGAACGGGGCGCCGGCAAGCTGCGGCGTTTCGAGGGGATCATCCCCAACATGGAGCGCCGTTATCGGGAGACGGATTCCAATACGGTGCGCGAGGAGCTGGCCCGCTACATCTCTCAGCAGCCCTGCCCCGACTGCGCCGGCTCCCGCCTCAACGAGGCCGCGCGGCACGTGCTGGTCGCCGATCACAACCTGCCGCGGCTGGCCGCCCTGCCGGTCGGCGAATCCCTGCGGTTCTTCGAGACCCTGACCCTGCCCAGCCGCCACGGCGAGATCGGCGCCAAGATCATCAAGGAGATCGCCCAGAGATTGCGGTTTCTGGTGGACGTGGGCCTCGACTACCTGACTCTGGAGAGAAGCGCCGACTCCCTCTCCGGCGGCGAGGCCCAGAGAATCCGGCTCGCCAGCCAGATCGGGGCCGGCCTGGTAGGGGTCATGTATATCCTGGACGAGCCCTCCATCGGTCTGCACCAACGCGACAACGCCCGCCTGCTGCGTACTCTCACCCACCTGCGGGACCTGGGCAACACCGTCATCGTGGTCGAGCACGACGAGGAGGCCATCCGCACCGCCGACCTGGTGGTGGACCTGGGACCCGGCGCCGGCGTCCACGGCGGCGAGATCGTTGCTCGAGGCACCAGCGATCAGGTAGCCGCCGCTCCCGGCTCCCTCACCGGCCGCTACCTGAGCGGCGACCTGCGGATCGAGATCCCGGCTACTCGAACCCCCGTGGATCCCGACCGTCAGCTACAGGTGCGGGGGGCCGGCGGTCACAACCTGAAGGATATCGACGCCGCCATCCCGGTAGGCACTTTGTGCTGCGTCACCGGCGTCTCGGGCTCCGGCAAGTCCACCCTCATCAACGATACCCTCTATCCGGCCGTGGCCCATCGGCTCAACGGCGCGGCCTCGAGCCCGGCGCGGCACGAGTCGATCGCAGGGCTGGACCACTTCGACAAGGTGGTGGACATCGACCAGAGCCCCATCGGTCGCACCCCCCGCTCCAATCCCGCCACCTACACCGGCCTGTTCGGCCCGGTGCGGGAGCTGTTCGCCGCCGTGCCCGAGGCCCGCTCCCGCGGCTACACCCCCGGTCGGTTCAGCTTCAACGTCAAGGGGGGACGTTGCGAGACCTGCCGCGGGGACGGCCTGATCCGGGTCGAGATGCATTTTCTGCCCGATGTCTATGTCCAGTGCGACACCTGCCGGGGCCGGAGGTACAACCGCGAGACCCTGGAAATCCGCTACAAGGGCAAGACCATCGACCAGGCCCTCGACCTCACGGTAGAAGACGCCGCGGCCTTCTTCGCCGCAGTTCCGGTCATCAAGCGCAAGCTCCGGACCCTGATCGACGTGGGACTGGCCTATGTCCGCCTCGGCCAGAGCGCCACTACCCTGTCCGGGGGCGAGGCCCAGCGGGTCAAGCTGTCCCGTGAGCTCAGCAAACGCGATACCGGCCGCACCCTCTACATCCTGGACGAGCCCACGACCGGGCTTCACTTCCAGGACGTCAAGCAGCTCCTGGAGGTCCTCCACCGCCTGCGCGACCACGGCAACACGGTGGTGGTCATCGAGCACAATCTGGATGTGATCAAGACCGCGGACTGGATCCTCGATCTGGGACCGGAGGGCGGTGATAAAGGCGGCGAGATCATCGCCACCGGAACCCCCGAGCAGATCGCCGCCCACCCGGACTCCCATACCGGGCGCTTCCTCAAGCCTCATCTGGAGCGGGGGTGGTAATACTCAGGCGCGTGCGGCAGCGATTCGTCGAGAAATCAATGAAGGGTGCGTAAAAATGACCACTGTCACCCTCTCCAGCAAGTACCAGCTTGCTATCCCCAAGGCCATTCGTGACGAGTTGGGGTTGTACGCCGGGCAGAAGCTTGCCCTGATCACGAAAGGGTCCGTGATCGAGCTGATTCCGCTGGGTTCCATCGAAAAATCCCGGGGTCTGCTCAAGGGGGCGAACCCGGAAGAATACCGCGACCGCAGAGATCGCTACTGATGGAAGTGCTGGTCGATACGTGCGGCTGGATCGAGTGGCTGACGGACGGGATGCTTGCCGATCGCTTCGAACCTTTTTTAGCCGATCGGCAGTCGCTGGTCGTGCCTACCTGCCTGCAGCTCGAGCTCTATAAATGGGTCAAGCATGAGCGCAACGAGAGGTTGGCCCTGGAGATCATGGCCCTGACCAACCAGACCCAGGTCATTCCGTTGACCACCGCGCTGGCGCTCGAGGCGGCGGATTTGTCTCTGGCCCATCGTCTCTCCTTCGCCGATGCCCTGATCTACGCGACGGCGCTCCATTGCGACGTGACCTTGGTGACAAGCGATGACCATTTCGCCGGGCTTGCCGACGTCACCTATATCCCCAGTTGGCACGACGATTAGGTCAACAGCCCCTGGTCCCTCGCGGCTTCCCCCTTGATTACGGTCTCCCCGATCATGGCCTCCTCGATCACGTCGATTGCCTCCTCCAGGTGTTGGAACTCGTGATCCCCACCTTCGAAGATCAGGAGCCTGCCGCAATCGCGGTATAGGGACTCGGCGATGCGAAAATCGATCACTTCGTCGCCCTGGTCCAGAAACAAGGTGGTCGGGACCCCGTCGCAGGGGGTATCGATCCCGTATTTTCGGGTACTCTCGATCAGATCCCGGTCGAGGAGGTAGGTCTCGCCGTAAGCGGTGGTCTGGGGCGTGCCCTCGAAATCCCGCAGCAGATCCCAGGGCGTGAGTGCCGGATTGATCAGGAACAGGTGCGCGAAGGTAAACCGCCGGGCCAGATATTGGGCATAGAAGCCACCCATGGAGCTGCCGACGACGAGGGGCGACTGCTCCCCGCGCAGCCCACGGAAAAAATCGCCGAGGTTGGCGATGGCCGCGTCCGGTCGATGGGCGGGATAGGGGGGCACCAGGACATGGCTGGGCGCCAGGCGTTCGCGCAGCACCGCCGCCTTGCGGGATTGATCGGAGCCGTTGAGGCCATGAAGATAGATCAACATCGCTGGTCTCTCGGATAGTCGCAGCACCTGCTACCCTTGTCGGCCCCTGATTATACCCGTCTGAGAACGCGCCCCAGCAACCTCGCAAGACGCGCCCAGGGCAGCCGAATAATACCCGCTGCTAAAACAAGACCTTGGCGTGGCATGACAGCTCCTCTTCCCACGCCAATGGTACAGGATGAACAGGAAGTTCAGGATGAACCGGATTTCGAATGAAAATCGCTGCTGACTCTTGGCCGAGAAGCTAGAACCCCATTTCATCCCATTTTGCACGAGTAGGGAACGACCTCCGTGCCGTTCCGCAAGCGGTTCGGAACGCCACAGAGAGCGTTCCCTACAGCAAAATCAAGTTGGGCCATCGGCCGGCCCCTTTTGGAGAGCGCCGCCAGAGCGGCGCCCCGGATCGGGTCGCAGGGAGAGGGTTACTAACCCGTTGGCCGGGGAGCGGCGGCGCTATCTTCTATCCGCACCGCGGCGACGGCGCTTTGGTTGAGGTCGGCTCGCATCCAAAGCGGCGTCGGGTCCGTGCCAACCGGGAGACCGTTGCGACCGGCACGCACTGGAGATAATCCGAAGCCCAGGGGCCGATGATTGCCGCCGCACTCCAAAGGGTGGGATGCCGACACCGGCGGTAGGTGCTCCGATCCGGTCTGTATGACCGATCACGGGTATTTCATGCCCTCTGCGTGCGCGGTGTCTCCGCAACTCTAAAATAGGCATCATGTTGGGTTACGCCCCTCACCTGGCGCCATCGATCAAGCGGTCGATGGCGCCAGGTGAGGGGCTAACCCGACCGACATAACTTAAATATCAATTATAAAATCCTGTAAATCCTAAACATCCTGTTAATCCTGTACGATTAGCGCCTACTCACGGCTCCGTGTCGATCTGCCGCAGCTTGCCGGTTGCGTCGAGGTTTCCGGTGGCTTGTTAGCCAATTATCTTTCGGTGGCCCTGCGTAGGGTGGGCTGTGCCCACCGATACCGTCCCTAGATGGTGGGTACAGCCCACCCTACGGGATATGTGCGGAATATGAAGAAACGGTGTATTAGGAAGGCTATGGATTGCAGCCGAATCGAAAGCGGCGCAGTTTACCACCGCCCGCGGGGGGTAAATACTCGGCTTTCTTTTCTCGGGCGCCGGATTAGAATGCCCCTGAATCACCAACGTCCAAGCAAGGAATTCCAAATGGAAGAGAGAAACGTCGACGTCGCCGTCATCGGGTCGGGCACCGCCGGCCTCAACGCCATCGGCCAGATCCGCCGTGCCGGCAAATCCTTCGTACTCATCAACGGCGGCGAGCCCGGAACCACCTGCGCCCGGGTCGGCTGCATGCCCTCCAAGGCCATGATCCAGGTGGCGGAGGACTATCACCGCCGGATGCAGCTGGGCAAGTACGGCGTGGACGGCTACCAGGCGCTGACTCTCGACGGCAGGCAGGTCATGGCGCACGTCCGGGACCTGCGGGACACCTTCGTCGACCGGGTGCTCGGCAACTCCACCGACAACATGCCCCCGGACCGCTTTATCCAAGACTATGCCGGCTTCATCGAGCCTACCCTGCTGGAGGTGGCGGGGCAGCGTATCCGCGCCGGGCGCGTAGTCGTCGCCACCGGCTCGCGGCCCCTGGTGCCCGAAGCTTGGCGGGCCTTCGGCGAGCGGTTACTCACCACCGACGACCTCTTCGAGCTGGAGGACCTGCCGACCTCCCTGGCGGTCATCGGGCTCGGCACCATCGGTATCGAGCTGGGCCAGAGTCTGCACCGGTTGGGCGTGGAGGTCACCGGATTCGACCAGCTGACGACCATCGCCGGCACCCAGGATCCGGAGGTATCGGCCAGTGCCATCGAGCTGCTGGGCAAGGAGTTTCCCATCCACCTGGGAGAGGCCGCCCGGATCGACGAGGCAGGCGACCAGCTGCGCGTGACGGCCGGCGAGCACAGCGTCCTGGTGGAGCGGGTCCTGTGCAGCATCGGCCGCGTCCCGAACCTGGAGAACCTGGGGCTGGAGCATCTGGGCGTGGACCTGGACGCCCGCGGCCTCCCGGCCTACAACCCCGACACCATGCAGGTGGGAGACCTCCCCGTCTTTCTCGCCGGCGACGTCGACGACGAACGCCAAATCCTCCACGAAGCGGGCGACGAGGGCAAGATCGCCGGCTACAACGCCGCCCGCGACCAGGTCACCGCCTTCCGCCGCAAGACACCCCTGCTCATCAACTTCTGCGACCCCAACATCTGCGCCGTGGGTAAGCGTTGGAACGACCTGGACCCGGCCACCACCGCCGTGGGCCAGATCCGCATGGCGCCCGTGGGACGGGCGCTCATCATGGGCAATAACAGGGGCATACTGCGGGTCTACGCCGACTGGCGCAGCGGCGTCATCCTGGGCGCGGAGATGATTGCGCCCAAGGGAGAGAACCTGGCCCACCTGCTGTGCTGGTGCATCGAGCAGGGCTTGACGGTCGGGCGACTATTGCGCATGCCCTTCTACCACCCGGTCATCGAAGAGGCCCTGCAGGCGGCCCTCAACGACCTCTACGGCAAGATCGAGGCCAAGAACGAAGGACTCACCGAGCTGGCCTCACTCACTCCCGGCGCACCCTGAGAGGCTGTCTAAAAGGCGAACCAGCTCGAACCTATCCCGTAGGCGCGGGCTGGCCCGCGCTTTGGTTTGCCCCTGACATATCCCCCGAAATTCGGCCACGGTAGTGTCAGAATGCACGCTGCAACTAGGATCCGTTGACATATGAGTAGATACACTGTTCCCCTGCAAGACCAATTTGCCTCCTAGTCCCCAAAAAGCCACTCTGGCACATAAATTAGATTTATCATGCTGTCGTTTTGCTCGGGGTAAAGAAGCGTCGGCCGTCAAACGGAGAGTTCGTCTTGAACATGGCATGGATAGCGAGCAACAGTTTGCGCATGACGGCACAGAGGGCCAGGAGCTTCTTGAGACCGCGTTTCTCGATCAGGTGGAGGTAGAAGGCCCTAACATTGGGGTCGTGGTTCGCGGCGCTGAGCGCGGGCATAGAGAGGGCCATGCGCAGGTAACGGTTACCGGCCTTGGACAGGCCGGGCTTCTTCATCACGCTGGAGCCGGACGAGTGCTCGCGTGGATCGAGGCCGGCCATGGCAACCCACTGCTTGGCGCGCAAGTCCTCGGGCAAGACCAGGAGCTCGCCGAGCAGCTGGATCGCGCTGGCGGCGGCGAT
>Ga0209568_1000088_pt1 | contig 31948 bp, 27 predicted proteins | sample WorMetOlspDAHAB2_FD_187406 | JGI IMG/M metagenome (GOLD analysis project Ga0209568, IMG submission 187406) | Marine gutless worms symbiont microbial communities from Max Planck institute for Marine Microbiology, Germany - Olavius sp. DAHAB.2... ...
CGCAAGTGAAGTCTGTGCGTAGGGGAATGCCGCGTGCCATGGAAAAACTCCTCTGTTTTCCATGTTGAATCACACCCCGCCTAACAGTCCCTTAATGAGTCAAACTTTTTACAGCTTGGTATTAGTCAACGCCTATGTCATCGGCGAGGCCTTCCGGCAGCTCGATTGCAAGACCGTCTATGAGCACGCGCGCAAGGACAACGCGCCGTCGCGCGGCATGATCGAGGGCTGTGGGCTGAAACTGGACCCGCGCTACCGCTGCGTCATGTTCCACGACGCGGGCCGGCTGGGCGAAGAATTCACCAAGTAGCTCAGTGGGCGAGCACCGCGTTGAGGCCGGCCAGCGCCTCGTCGATGTCGCCCTGGCTGATGTCCAGGTGGGTGACGGCGCGGAAGCGCTGCGGGCCGGAGACGCCGATGCGTATGCCGTGCTCGGCCCAGAGCCGTTCGTGGAGCTGCTGGGCGGTCATCCTCTCGGCGGCCACGGAGAAGTAGATCATGTTGGTCTGCGGCGCGCCGAACTCGAGGGTCAGGCCGTCGATGTTGGCGATGCCGTCGGCCAGGCGCTTGGCGTTGGCGTGGTCGTCGGCCATGCGTTCGATGTTGTTCTCCAGCGCGTAGACGCCGGCCGCGGCAATGATCCCGACCTGGCGCATGGCGCCGCCGAACTGGTGCTTGAAGCGCCGGGCCCGGTGGATGAAATCGGCGCTGCCGGCCAGCACCGCGCCGACAGGACAGCCCAGGCCCTTCGAGAGGTCGATCCACAGGCTGTCGCAGGGCGCGGCATATTGGGCGGCGCTGACGTTGGAGGCCACCGCGGCATTGAACAGGCGTGCGCCGTCCATGTGCAGGATGATCCCGTGTTCCCGGGCCACTTCGCCGATTTCCTCGATGGTGGAAACCGGCCAGATGCTGCCGCCGCCGGCGTTGGCCGTCTGTTCGATGGAGATCAGCGCCGATTGCGGCACGTTGTGGCGGTCGGTGGGGCGGATGGCGCCGCGCACCATGTCGGCGGTGAAGATTCCCTGCTCGCCGTCCAGGATGCGGGTCATGACGCCTGACAGCGCCGCCGGGCCGCCGGCTTCCGAATGCAGCACGTGGCAGGTCTTGTCGCAGATCACTTCCTGGCCCGGTTCCGTCCAGACCCGATAGGCGATGGCGTTGCACATGGTGCCCGAAGGCAGGAACAGGGCGGCTTCCGTGCCCAGCAGTTCGCAGGTCATTTCCTGCAGCCGGCGGACCGTCGGGTCCTCGTCGCGCTGCTCGTCGCCCACTTCGGCGTCGGCGATGGCCTGGCGCATGCCCGGCGAGGGCCGCGACTTGGTGTCCGAATAAAGATCGATGCGCGGTTCGGTCATGATCGGCTCCCTGGCGGTCTTCGCCGCTTGTTCTTGGTTTCCTGCGCCCCTTTTTACATGGAAATCCCGTGGTAAGGAAATCCCATGGCAGCTACCAATAGCGCAGTCCGTCGGCGAACATGGCCCGGAGCGTCGGCTTGTCCACGTCGATGGGCGCCATGTTGGTCAGCCGCTGCTGGGCGGCGGCCCGCTCGGTGAGCGCATCCAGGTCTTCTTCCGAATAGCCCACGCCGCCCAAGCCGTTGGGCATGTTGGTGGCTTTCATCATCTCGGCGACCCGGTCGGCCAGCAGGGCGCCGGCGTCCTCGAGGTCCGCGCCTGTCACCTCAGCGCCCATGGCCTGGGCCGCCTTCAGGTGGCGATCCGGGCAGGCCGGGCCGGTCTTGCGGAACACCGCCGGCGCGTTGACGATCACCGAGATGCCGTGCGGCACCAGGGGATGGTTCGACGGCCAGCCGCGGGGCTGGTAGTCCCGGACCAGGCCGGCCACGGCGTAGGACATGGCGTGCGGCAGGTGGCAGCCGGCGTTGCCGAAGCCGATGCCCGCCAGCATCCCGGAAAAGGCCAGGGCCTCGAAGTGCTGCGGGGTGGGGCTCTTGACCGCCTCCACCAGGTTCGGGCCGACCAGCCGGATCGCCTCCAGGCAGTTGATGTCGCTCATGGGGTTGGCGCCCTGGTAGACGGGGCGCTGGCTCGGGTCGGCGGGGGCGGCGCGTTGGGTGTAGGGGACGGCGGTGAGCGACTCGATGGCGTGCGAGAACACGTCGAAGCCGTTCGCCGCGATCACCTCCGGCGCCAGGGTCTCCAGGCTGTCGGGGTCGATGATCCCTAAGCTCGGCCGCAGGTGCATGTTGGAGATGCCCGTCTTCACCTCCATCTCCAGCAGATCGAAGATGGACATGGCGGTGCATTCGCTGGCCGTGCCGAAGGTGGTCGGGCAGGCGATGTGCGGCATCAGCGGGCCCGGCACGGGCTCGGCGGCGCCGATGGGGGCGTTCACGTAGGTGAGCAAGTCCGCCGGATGGGTGGCGTAGAGGTTGGCCGCCTTGCAGGTGTCCATGACCGAGCCGCCGCCGACGGATACATAGCCGTCGAACTTTCCGTCCACGGCGAAGGCGGTGCTGTCGCGAAACGAGCGGTCGGTGGGTTCCACCTCCACCTCGGCGTAGACGGCGACGTCGATGCCGGCGGCTTCCAGGGACGCCTTGGCCTTTTCCACCGGCGGCAGGCCGGCGACGCCGGCGTCCGTGAACAGCGCCACCCGGGTCATGCCCAGCGCCTTGGCGTCGCTGCCCAGCTCATTGATGGCGCCGCGGCCGAACTTGATCTTCGGCGGAGTCACCGTGAAGGCGCCGTCGCCGCCGTCGGTGGGGGTGTAGTAGCTGTCGAGCGCCATGCCGTCTCTCCCTGGCTGCTTTTTGTTGCGGCGCGGATTTTAACCGCGCCCAGCCGGGATTGACAGCAACCGGGCGGGGATCAGGCCTTGGCGTCCTCGATGATCATGTCCGAGCCCTTCTCGGCTATCATGATGGCCGGCGCGTTGGTGTTGCCGGACACGATGGCCGGCATGATCGAGGCGTCGACCACGCGTAAGCCGCCGATCCCATGAACCCGCAGGCGCTCGTCCACCACGGAAGTCTCGTCGGAGCCCATCTTGCAGGTGGACGTGGGGTGGTAAATGGTCTGCGCGATGTTGCGCGCACTGTCCAGAAGCTGCTCATCGGTCTTCACCTCCGGGCCCGGCAGGTGCTCGCGGATGATGAACGGCTTGAGGGCGTCCGTCTCCACTAGGCGGCGGGTGAATTTCAGCGAATCGACGGCCGTCTGCTGGTCCATGGGCGTCGACAGGTAGTTGGGATGGATCTCCGGATAGGCCTTGGGGTCGGGGGAAACGATCTCGATGCGGCCCTTGCTCTCCGGCCGGAGCTGGCAGACGGAAAGCGTGACGCCCGGGAACGGGTGCATCTTGATGCCCGGCTTCTCGGCGCTCAGGGGCTGGAAGTGGTATTGGATATCGGGGGTCTCCTTCTCAGGACGCGAGCGCGCGAAGATGCAGACCTGGCTGGCGCCCATGCTCATGGGCCCGGTGCGGGCGAACACGTACTGCATGCCGATCAGCATGCGCAGGAAGAAGGTGTTGATCTCCCGGTTCAGGGTCGGGACGTTGACCTCATAGACGGTGCGGATCTGCAGGTGGTCCTGCAGGTTGGCGCCGACCCCGGCCAAGTCCTTGAGCACCGGGATGCCGAGGCCCTGCAGCAAGGCCCCGGGACCGATGCCCGAAAGCTGCAGGATCTGGGGCGAACCGATGGCGCCGGCCGACAGGATCACCTCGCCGCCGGGATTGAGCCCGTAGCTTCTGGGCTGGCCCTTGACGGAGATGCCGATGCCGGTGGCCCGGCCGTCCTCCATGAGGACCTTCTCGACCAGGGCGTGGGTGACGATCTCCAGGTTGGCCCGGCTTTTCACCGGATTGAGGAAACCCCGCGCCGTCGAACAGCGGAAGCCGTTCTTGGCGGTCTGCTGGAAATAGGCGGCGCCTTCCTGGGTGGCGCCGTTATAATCGTCGTTGCGCGGCACCCCCAATTCACCGGCGGCGTCGATCAGGGCCTCGCAGATGTCGCGCTTGGCGCGCATGTTCTGCACCGACAGCTCGCCGCCGACGCCGTGGTAGTCGTCGGCGCCGTTCTGCTGGTCTTCGGAGCGGATGAAATAGGGCAGCACGTCCTCGTAGGACCAGCCGGTGTTGCCCAACTGGCGCCAGTGGTCGTAATCCTCGCGCTGGCCGCGCACGTAGAGAAGCCCGTTGATGGAACTGGATCCGCCGAGGGTTCGGCCGCGCGGCCAATCGATGGAGCGCCCGTTGAGGCCCGGGTCCGGCTGCGTCTTGTAGCTCCAATCGGTGAGCGGGTTGTGCAGGGTCTTGAAGTATCCCACGGGAACGTGGATCCACGGATACCAGTCACGGCCGCCGGCCTCCAGCAACAGAATCCGTTTCGACGGGTCGGCGGAAAGGCGGTTGGCGAGAACGCAACCGGCCGAGCCGGCGCCGGCAATAATGTAGTCAAAATTTTCAATTTCGCGTGTCATTGTACATCTCTTCAAATGATCGCTTGCCGGTCCTGGCGTGAAATGGCTGCATTCCCACGCCATGGAAGTTCCGATAACAAACCACAAATCGAAAAAAATTGCAATAATGATAATAAAATGTTTCATTAAAGAGATTAATGTATTATTCTTCTCATCCCGAAGCGCGGATCAAAGGGGCTCTATTGTCCGGGCCCGCGCTATGCGACATAGAGAACCGATTGCTTTCCGTGGGAGGCGCCGCCGATGGCCGAGAAGCCTGTAGATAAGGGATCACGTTCGATCCGGTCGCTGCACGTGCTGGAAGCCGTGGTCGCCGCGGATCGGCCCATGAGCATCGCCGAGGTGATGGCCGCCACGGGGCTGCCCAAGGCCACGGTTCATCGGCTTTGCGGGCTCCTGGAGGAGGAGGGGTTTTTGGCCCCGGACGTGGGCGGCAAGGGGCTGAGCGTCGGTCACCGGATGCGCGAACTGGCGCTGGGCGTCATGGCCATGGGCGGTGTCGACGCCTACCGCCACCGCATCCTCACCGAGCTCTCCCAGGAGATCGGCGAAACCTGCAACCTCACCGTCCCCGTCGGTAGTGAGATCCTATATGTGGACCGGGTGGAGACCGAGTGGCCGCTGCGCACCCAGTTGCCCGTCGGCAGCCGGGTGCCCCTGCATTGCACGGCCAGCGGCAAGCTCTATCTCAGTTCCATGCCGGCGGCGAAGCGCCGCAATCTCATCAGCCGGCTTCCCCTGGAAGGGTTTACCCCGAACACCATCGTCGATGCCGACGCCCTGGGCCGCGAGCTGGAGAACATCCGCCGCACCAAGGTGGGCACCGACAATGAGGAGTTCGTTTCCGGCATGGTCGCAGCGGCGGTGCCGATCACCGATCCGCGCGGCCGTCTGGCGGCGATCCTGGCCTTCCACGCCCCGGTGATCCGGATGAACATGGAGCAGGCCCTGGTCCACGTTCCGGTCCTGGAACGCGCCGCGGCGCTCCTGTCGGCGGACCTGGAGATCGACGAGGCGTCGCAATGATCGGCACGGCCGCCGGGGATTGACGGCGGCCCGGCGGGCCGGGAAACTGCCTGTTCTTTCCGTCCCGATCGCGAGTTGACCGTCATGCCCCTGACCACCACCTGCATCGGCGCCTTTCCGAAACCGGATTGCCTGCCTGAGTTCGACTGGTTCCAGGCGGAAGGCGGCCCCGACACGGCCCACCCAACAGCGCAATATGCGGCGGCCATCGCCGAGATGGGCGCCGCCGCCGAGGTTCGTTTCGTGGAGGCCGCCGGGCGCGTCATCGCCGACCAGGAAGCGGCCGGCATCGATATCGTCACCGACGGCGAGGTGCGGCGCGAGAACTACATCTATTATCATTGCCGGCATCTTGACGGGTTCGACTTCGACAAGCTGACGGAACAGGACGTGCGGGGCGGCAATTATACGGCCTGGCTGCCGACCATCCGCGGCCCCGTGAAGCCCCGCGAAGCTTTCCTGCCGCACGACTGGCGGGCCGCCCAGGCACTGACGGAAAGGCCCGTGAAGGTGACCATCCCCGGCCCCATGACCATCGCCGACAGCGTCGCCGATGCCCACTACGGCGACCAAAACAGCCTCGGCGCCGACCTGGGTGAGGCCATCAACGTCGAGGTGCGGCGTCTCGCCGAGGCCGGCTGCCGGCACATCCAGGTGGACGAGCCCCTGTTCGCGCGCCGCGTCGAAGACGCCCTGGACTACGGATTCGACAACCTGGAACGCTGTTTCCACGGCTGCCCGGAGACCGTCACCCGGACCGTCCACATGTGCTGCGGCTATCCGGACCGGCTGGACAATCCCGATTACCCGAAGGCCCTGAAGGACAGTTACTTCCGGCTTGCCGAGGCCGTCGACCGGTCTTCCATCCAGGCCGTCTCCGTGGAGGATGCCCATCGGCCCAACGACCTGAGCCTGCTCGAGCGGTTCGCCGAGACGACGGTGATTTTCGGGGTCGTGGCAATCGCCAAGAGCCGGGTGGAGAGCGTCGAGGAGCTCAGGGACCGGCTGGCCAAGGCGCTCGAGCACATCGATGCTGAACGGCTGGTCGCCGCGCCGGACTGCGGACTGGGAATCCTCGGTCGCGATCTTGCTGTGGCGAAACTCACCAACATGGCAAAAGCCGCCCACTCCCTCGCATAATTGTTAGGACTGGTGCCATCCGATACGAAGATTCTCGTTGATTTCTTCGCCGCGGCTGGCAGTCTTTAGGGAAGTGAAGGGGAGAGTCCGATGATTACCCGACTGAAGAACGTCCGCGGCCTTTGGGCCCCGTTGTTCCTGGCGGTCGTCGTCATGGCTTCCCCCCTGTCGGCGCCGAAGGCCGATGACGCCGTTACCGACGGGGCACGGACCTTCGTCATCGATCTCGCCGACAAGACGGTCCGCTCCTTGACCGCCGACGGCATCGACAAGTTCGAGCGCCGCAAGCGGTTCCGGGAACTGATGCTCGACAACTTCGCCTTCAAGGGCATCGCCAAGTGGGTGCTCGGCCGCTACTGGCGCCGCGCCAGCGCCGATGAGCGCACCGAGTACCTGAAGCTGTTCGAGGATCTCATGGTGGTCGTCTACGCCGACCGGTTCGCCAAGTATTCCGGCGAGAAGCTGGAGGTGGGGCGTTCGGAACTGCGCGGCGAGAAGGATATCCTGGTGCACTCCGTGATCCAGCGTCCGGAAGGCCTGAAGCCGGTCGCCGTCGCCTGGCGGCTGCGCCAGAAGGACGAGACCTACAAGATCGTCGACGTCATGGTCGAGGGCCTGAGCATGGGGCTGACGCAGCAAAAGGAGTTCTCGTCGGTGATCCGCAAGAACGGCGGCAAGGTGCAGGGGCTGCTGGACGAACTCAAGAAGCGTCTCGCCGCCAATACCTAAAAACAGAAATCATGAACACCGCTGACGCCACCGTCGAGACGCCGTCGGGGAAGGACGCCGCTTACGAGAACTTTCCCGTCGGCTCCTGGCTGCTGCCGGCGCGGCTTCGCCCGCACATCGCCACCTTTTACCGTTTCGCCCGGGCCATCGACGACATCGCCGACAACGGCGCGCTGGCGGCGGAGGAAAAGACGGCGCGGCTCCAGGGTTTCGCCGACGCCGTCAACGGCGAGGCGCCGGACGACGCGGCCTACGCCACCGGCCATGGGATGCGCCGGAGCCTCCTGGAAACGGAGGTCACGCCGCGCCATTGCCTGGACCTGATCGACGCCTTCAAGCAGGACGCCGTGAAGGGCCGCTACAATGACTGGGACGATCTCATGGGCTACTGCATCCGCTCCGCCGCCCCCGTGGGACGCTACCTGCTCGATCTGCACGGCGGCTCGGCGGACGGCTACGGGCCCTCCGATGCGCTCTGCAACGCGCTGCAGGTGATCAACCACCTGCAGGACTGCAAGGATGACTATCTGACCCTGGACCGGGTGTACCTCCCCGGCGACTGGATGGCGGCGGAGGGAATGGGGGTCCAGGAACTGGCGGCGGACCGTGCCTCGCCGGCGGTGCGCCGGGTCCTGGATCGCTGTCTCGACGCCACCGAGCATTTGATGGAAGAGGCCTGGCGCCTGCCGGCCGGGCTGAAAAGCCGCCGCCTGGCCATGGAATCGGCGGCCATCCTGAACATCGCCGAGCGGTTGATCCTTGAACTGCGGCGCCGCGACCCCCTGGGACCCCGGGTGCAGCTTTCCAAGGCCGGATACCTGTGGCAATGCCTGAAGGGCGCCGGGCCGGTGGCCTGCGGCGTTCGCCCGAAGGGCCGGCCCGGATGAACGCCGATGCGGTGCAGTTGCTGGCGGCCTTTTCCTTGACCGCCTGGCTGGTGCTGGAGTTCTTCCGGGGCGGCTTCTGGCGGGCCGATCAGCGGCTCGGAACGGCCGGCCAACTGAGCGCGTGGCCGGACGTGGTGGCCGTCATTCCGGCCCGCAACGAGGCCGCCACCATCGGCCGCACGGTGGCCTCGTTGATGAACCAGGACTACCCCGGTGAGATCCACGTCATCGTCGTCGACGACGGCAGCGACGACGGCACCGCCGAGGCGGCCGGCAACTGGCCCCACCTCAGGGTGGTCTCCGGCACCCCGCTGCCCGGCGGCTGGACCGGCAAGCTCTGGGCCGTGCACCAGGGTTTGACGGCGGCCCAAGTCTACGCGCCGGAGGCCGCCTACGTCTTGATGACCGACGCCGACATCGAGCACGCGCCCACCAACATACGCGAACTGGTCTACAAGGCGGAAACGGACGGCCTGCACCTGGTGTCGCTGATGGTCAAGCTGCGCTGCCGCAGCGCCTGGGAAAGGTTGCTGATCCCGGCCTTCGTGTTCTTCTTCCAGAAGCTCTATCCCTTTCCCTGGGTCAACGACCCGGCCAGCCCGGTCGCCGCCGCGGCCGGCGGCTGCATGCTGATCCGCCGCGAGACCTTCCAACGCGTCGGCGGCGTCGAGCCGATCCGCGACAAGCTCATCGACGATTGCGCGCTCGGCGCCCTGATCAAGAAGCAGGGTCCCATCTGGCTCGGCCTGAGCGCCGAGACCCACAGCCTCCGCGCCTACGACTCCCTCGATGAGATCTGGGACATGGTGGCCCGCAGCGCCTTCACCCAGCTCGACCATTCCGTCTTCGCCCTGCTCGGGACCATCGCCGGGATGCTGCTCATCTACATGGTGCCGCCCTTCGCCGTCATTTACGGGCTGGCCTATTCCATGGACCATATCGCCATCACCGGCGGTGTCGCCTGGGCGGTGATGGTGATCTCCTACCAGCCGACCCTGCGGCTTTACCATGAACCCATATGGCGCGGCCTGGGGCTGCCGGTGGCGGCGTTTTTCTATACGCTGATGACCCTGTCGTCTGCGTTTCGCCACTGGAGTGGCGCCGGCGGCGCCTGGAAGGGGCGGCATTACTCCGGCGGCTGACGTCTCAGCGGTTCCGTATCAAGATGACAGGCTCTAGGCCTTTTCGTTCTCGCACAACTGCAGCTCGGCCCAGGCTTCCAGGTCCTTCTTCTTCACCGGCGGGAAGGTCTTGAGGATTTTCTTGATGTCCTTCTTGTAGTCTTCGAAGGGCTCATAGAACTTGATCTCCGCGTCCAGGTGCTCGGTAACGATCTCCGGCGCGCCGGCGATGGAGTTCTTCATCTTCAAGAGTGCCGACATGCGCCCCCGGGCTTGGCATTCGAGGGCCTTTTTCTGGTCCTTGATCTGCTGTTTGGTGGCCAAGACCTCGATCCCGCCCAGGTCGAAGGGGATGTCGTATTCGTCCAGGATGATCGACGTCATGTCGACCTTCTTCAGGCCGTCCGGCCAGTCATCCAGGATTTCCACCAGCAGCTTGTGCTTCGCCGCCGTGCGGAACAGGGGAATGTCCTTGTTGTGTTTCTCGTTCTTCTTGCCGCCGATGGACCGCGCCAGGTCGGCGATGGCATTGCCCACCTTCTTGATCCCGTCCTTGATGGCGTAGCCGGCCTTCTTGGCGGCATCGGAAATGGCCTTGCCGACTTTCTTGCCGCAGCCGGAACCGGAGATCTTGGCGCTGCTGAGTTTCGGGATGCTGGTCTTCGAATAGCCGGCCGACAGGCTGCCCTTCAGCATGGGCGGGATGCAGCCGAGGTTGACCTCCATCTCGAACTTGCTCTTCGAGACCTCGAAGCCGGCGCCGGCCAGGGTCACTCCTTCGAACTGCACGTCCCCGGTGACGCCCATCTTGTAGCGTTTCTTGGGCTTGTCGACGTTGACGTGGAACTTGGCGTTCGACATGGGCAGCGGGCTGAGATCACCGCTGGCCATTTTTCCCTTTGCGTTCAACGTGCCGCCCTTCGGGTCCATGAACAGCTGCAAGGTCGCTGCCTTCCATTTCATGAATTCGGCCGTGCCGCCAGCGGCGAACAGGGGTCCCTTCCACCGGGTGTCCGCGACGGGCACGTTCGGTTCGGCGTAAAGCAGGGTGAACTTGTTGAGATCCGGGAACGTGCCGGCCACGTGGGCCTGGTGCTTCGCGTTCAAGATCTTGATGTCCTTGACGGGGAGCTTGTCCTTGACCGCCTTGCCGAACTTATGGGACTTCAGGGCCGGCAGGGTATCGGCGAAGTCCATGACGACGCTCATGGCGATCTCCGAGGCCGACAGGCCGAAGGCGCGGCCGGCGACCTTCGGGCCCTTGGTCTGGGCGCCCCAGAGGAAATAGGTCTTGCCCTTCAGGGTGAAGTCGCCCCAGGCCTGGAACGACTTGTTCTTGGACCGGTCCTTCTTCATCTGCAGGGTCAGTTTCTTCAGCTTGGTGCCGGTAAGCCCGAAGGGTTTGGACCAGTCCTCGAAATGGTGAAGCTGCACCGTCAGAGTGACCTGCTTCTTCGAGGATTTGGTCGCCTTGGCGACTTCCTTGTGGGCTTCCAGGGTGATCTTGTCGAGGGTGATGCCGGCGGCCTTCAGGATATCCGCGACCTCCCCCGAGGCGCCGCCGTCGAGCCTGGCGAAGACGTTCAGCCCCTTGGTGATGTCCAGTTTGCTGCCGCGTTTCTTGGCGATGTCCTTCAGGTCCGTGCCCAATTGCCCGGCCCAGCTGGATACGCTGGTGTCCGACCAGTTCTCCGGCGCCTGCATGACCACCAGCGGTTGCAGCGCGACCTGGTCGAGCAGGCCGCCGTCGCCGATGCCGACGTTGGAGACGGTGACGTCCTTGAAGACGGCGGCGAACAGCCAGCCGCTCTTGCCCGGCGGCTTGTAGAAGACCAGCCGTCCCGTGACTTCGCCGACGCCGATGTCGGTAATCTCGTAATGACTGCTCGATTTCTTCACGAACTTGTCGGCCTGGCCGGCGAGCGCCGCCGGCAGGACCGGCATGTCGAGCGCGACGACCTCGTCGAAAACCTTTTGCGCGCCGCCCGGCAACGCCGCCTGGGCAACCGGCGCCGCCATGATCGCGATCGTCGCGGCCGCCAGGCCCGGCCGGGCGCGGCTCCATACCGCGCGCCAAAAGTGGTGCCATGCGAGCATCCCGAACCTCCCGCCATCCGTTCCCGCTGTTCACCCTAGCATAGGTAACGCGCGGCGGCGAAAGGGTTCACGGGTAAGGTTCCGCGGTGAGTGACCAAGCGGACGGGGTCGTGTATCCATAACCGTCATGAACAAGGCCGAACAAAGCATGGGTATGGAAACGCCGCCGCAGGCCAGCCCCGAGGCCCACGTGGAAGGCGTGGTCCGGGAATCGGGCACGTCCTTCTTCTGGGCCATGCGCCGGCTGCCGCCGGAAAAGCGTGCCGCCATGTACGCCATCTACGCCTTCTGCCGCGAGGTCGACGACATCGCCGACGATCCCGGCGACGAGGCGGAGAAGCGGTTCCGGCTCGGCCAATGGCGGGCCGACATCCAGCGCCTCTACGGCGGTGAGCCCCGGACCCCGGTGACCCGGGCGCTGGAGCCCGCCGTCGAGCGGTATGGTCTTCGCCAGGAGGATTTCGGCGCCGTCATCGCCGGCATGGAGATGGATGCGGGCAACCGGGTGCGCATCGCCGACATGGACGAACTGACCCTCTATTGCGACCGGGTGGCTTCCGCCGTGGGGCGGTTGTCGACCCGGGTCTTCGGCCTCGACGCGGGTATCGGCGATAAGCTGGCCTTCGCCCAGGGACAGGCCCTGCAGTTGACCAATATCCTCCGCGACGTCGACGAGGACGCCGGCCGCGACCGGCTCTACCTTCCGGCCGACGTACTGCGCGCCCACGATATCACCGACACGGACGACCTGGCGGGCGTGTTGCGCCACCCAGGCCTGCCCCGGGTTTGCGAGCTTCTGGCCGACATCGCGGCCCGGCGGTTCGTCGAGGCGCGCGCCATCATCGCCACCTGCGATCGGGACGCGGTGCGCCCGGCGGTGATGATGCTCGAGGTCTACGACCGTATCTTGGTCAAGCTGACGCGGGCCGGCTGGGAGGGCCCGCGCCGCCGCCACGGTTTGTCGGCGTTGGCCAAGCTGTGGGTCGTCATCCGTTACGGTCTGTTGTGAGCCGCCGGGTTCACATCCTGGGGGCCGGGCTGGCCGGTTTGTCGACGGCGGTGCGCCTCGCCGAAGCCGGCGTTTCGGTCCGCCTCTACGAGGCCGCCGGCCAGGCCGGTGGGCGTTGCCGGTCGTTCTTCGACGAAAACCTGGAACGCACCATCGACAACGGCAACCACCTCTTGCTCAGCGGCAACCACGCCGCCATGGGCTACCTGGAGACCATCGGCGCCACCGATCGGATCACCACCGAAGCGCCGGCCCGTTTCCCGTTCCTGGATCTGGCAACCGGCGAAGCCTGGACCGTGGCGCCGGACGCCGACCGGATCCCCTGGTCGCTGTTGTCGGCGGCGAAGCGCGTACCCGGAACGTCGCTCGCCGATTACCTGAGATGCTGGCGTCTGGCCCGGGCCGGCGACGGCCAGGCCATCGACCAATGCCTGCCCACCGAGGGCGCCCTCTGGGACCGCTTCTGGGCGCCCATCATCGTTGCCGTGATGAATACGGATCCGGCCGAAGCCGCCGCCGGACCCATGCGCCGCGTGGTCGCCGAGACCCTGGCCCTGGGCGAGGCCGCCTGCCGGCCGATGATCTTCCCGGGCGGGCTCAGCGAGGCGCTGGTCACGCCGGCCCTCGCCTACATCGAATCGCGTGGTGGCGAGGTCCTGTTTGGCCGGCGGGTTCGGGAACTGGAAAGCGCCGGCGGGCGTATCACCGGGCTCCGGTTTTCCGACGGCGCCGAGGCGCTCGGCGACGACGACCAGGTGGTTTCCGCCCTGCCGGCGCCGGTGGTCCAGGGCCTGTTGGCCGACATCAGCGTTCCCGACGCCCATTCGGCCATCGTCAACGGGCATTTCCTGCTGCCGGGCGGGGCGGCGGCGCGGCCCTTCCTGGGATTGATCAACGCCACCGCGGAATGGCTGTTCGTGCGCGCCGACGTGGTCTCGGTCACCGTCAGCGCCGCCGACGCGCTGGCGGATCGGCCCGCAGACGAGATCGCCGGGATGCTCTGGTCCGACGTGGCCCGGGCCCTTGAGCTGGAAGACACGGCCCCGGGACCCTATCGGATCATCAAGGAGAAACGGGCGACCTTCCTGCAGACGCCGGCAGAGCTCCGCCGCAGGCCGCCGACCCGGACCGGGCTGGCGAATCTGTTCCTGGCCGGCGATTGGACGGACACGGGACTTCCCGCCACCATCGAGGGGACCATCCGGTCCGGCTATGCGGCGGCCAGGGCGGTCACGGAGGCATGACGCATCCGTTAGCGTGAAAGGCTTGAAATCGTGACGATTTTTTGACAAAAAGCAGGTAACCATTAAGGAAATTGAAAGACCGTTTCCGGAACCTCGTGGTTCCGGAAACTGCTCTTGAAGAGCGACGACAACGATGGAAATGCTGAATCGCAGAGCGACTCCGCTGGAAGAAGCGCAAGCTTCGGATGAGCGCGAAATCGACGGAGTCATCGAAGAAGCCAAGACCTGGCTCGCCGGCCGGCAGGCCGATGATGGTTATTGGGCCTTCGAGCTGGAAGCCGATGCGACCATCCCGGCCGAGTACATCTTCCTCAATCACTTCCTCGGCGAGGTGAACGAAGAGGTCGAGGAAAAGCTGGCCCGCTACCTGCGGGGCATTCAGGAAAAGCACGGCGGCTGGCCGCTCTACCACGACGGCGATTTCAACATGAGCGCCTCGGTGAAGGCCTATTGCGCGCTCAAGATGGTCGGCGACGACCCGGACGCGCCGCACATGGTCCGCGCCCGCAAGGCGATCCTGGATGAGGGCGGCGCCGCCAAGGCCAACGTCTTCACCCGCATCGCGCTCGCCTTGTTCGGCCAGGTGCCGTGGCGCGCCGTGCCGGTGATCCGGGTCGAGGCCCTGCTTCTGCCGAAGTGGGCCCTGTTCCATATCGACAAGGTTTCCTACTGGTCGCGCACGGTGATGGTGCCGCTGTTCATCCTGACGGCCTTGAAGCCGAAGGCGGCCAATCCCAAGGACGTTCATATTCGCGAGTTGTTCGTCACCCCGCCGGAACAGGAAACCGGCTACATGGTCAACCCGACGGGGCACTGGCTCGGCCAGTTGTTCCTGGGCATCGACCGCCTGTTGCGTCCCCTGGAGGGTTTGATCCCGACGTCGCTGACCCGCCGCAGCATCGAGAAGGCGCTGGCCTTCATCAAGGAACGGCTGAACGGCGAGGACGGGCTCGGCGCCATCTTCCCGGCCATGGCCAACACGGTGATGGCCTACCATGCGCTCGGCTACGACCGGGAGCATCCCGATTACGCCATCGCCCGCCAGTCCATCGAAAAGCTGTTGGTGTTCCACGATGACTGGGGCTATTGCCAGCCCTGCCTGTCGCCGGTCTGGGACACGGGGCTCGCCGCCCATGCGATGATGGAGGCCGGCCTCAGGGCCGGTGACCCGGCCCTGGACAAGGCCGCCGAGTGGCTGGTCGACCGGCAGATTCTAGACGTCGCCGGCGACTGGACCGTGAAGGTGCCCGACGTGCGTCCCGGCGGCTGGGCCTTTCAGTACTGGAACGATCATTACCCGGACGTGGACGACACGGCCGTGGTGGTCATGGCCCTGCACCGGGCCGACCCGGAGAAATACCGCGAGGCCATCGAGCGCGGCATCGAATGGGTTATCGGCATGCAGAGCGCCAACAGCGGCTGGGGCGCCTTCGACGTGGACAACGATCACGACGTCCTGCAGCACATTCCCTTCGCCGACCACGGGGCCCTGTTGGATCCGCCCACCGCCGACGTCAGTGCCCGCTGCCTGGGCATGCTGGCTCAGGCCGGCTACGGCCGCGGCTACGCGGTGGTGGAACGGGCCATCGAATTTTTGAAGCGCGAGCAGGAGGACGACGGGTCCTGGTTCGGGCGCTGGGGCAACAACTACGTCTACGGCACCTGGTCGGTGCTCTGTGCGCTGAACGCCGTTGGCGAGGACATGCAGGCGCTTTACGTGCGCAAGGCGGTGGATTGGCTGAAGGCCCGCCAGCAATCCGACGGCGGCTGGGGCGAGGACTGCGCCAGCTACTGGCAACACCGGCGCGACGAGGTCAAGACCTCGACGCCGTCGCAGACGTCGTGGGCCGTGTTGGCCCTGCTGGCGGCGGGCGAGATCGACAGCGTTGCCGTCAAGGGCGGCGTCGAGTTCCTGTTGAAGGCGCCGCGCGACGCGGGCAAGTGGCATGAGGAATACTTCAACGCCGTCGGTTTCCCGCGCGTCTTCTATCTGCGCTACCACGGCTACAGCGCCTTCTTCCCGCTTTGGACCCTGGCCCGCTACCGGAACCTGCAGAAGCGCAACAGCAAGCTCCCGTCCTTCGGAATCTGATCCGTGAAAATCGGCGTGGTGAGCGGCTTGCCTCGCGAGACCGATTGCCTGAGCGCGATTCCCGAATCCGAGCGAGCCTTTGCGACCTTCGCCGGGATCGGCCCCGAGCGGGCCGAGGAAGGGGCCCGCGCCCTCATCGACCAGGGTGCCCGGGCACTGATGAGTTTCGGCGTCGCCGGCGGCCTGTCGGCGGAGGCGGCCGCCGGGGTGGTGGTGTTGGCGACGACGGTGGTCGACGGCCCCCGGCGCATCGAGGCCTCGGCGGAATGGCGGGCCGCCATCCAGTCCCGAATTGGTGATGCGGTGGCGGTCATCGAGGCGCCGGTGGCCGGGGCCGACCGCATGGTGCCGACGCCCGAGGCGAAGCTGGCCCTTCACGAGGAGACCCGCGCCGCCGCCTGCGATATGGAAAGCCATGCCGTGGCCCGGGTGGCGGTGGAGAACGGCATTCCCTTCGCCGTGGTGCGGTCCATCTCCGATCCCAGGGGCCGGGTGGTGCCGAAATGGGTGCTCAGGTGTGTGACGCCGGCAGGCGACGTGCGAAAGGGGGCGCTCGCCTGGCAGGCGGTGAAGCGGCCCTGGGCATTGGCGAATCTGGTCGGCCTGGCCGGCGATTCCGGCAAGGCCTTCGCCGGCTTACGCCGCGTCGCTGGCCGTCTCGGACCCGGCCTCGGCCTGGGCGCGCCTTAGGGCCTCTTCTTCCTCGCGTTTCTGGGTCATGGTCTTGACCAGACCCTCGAACACGTATTCGGCCGGCCGCTGGTTATCCAGGGGGATGTCCGGGGCCATCTCGCCGTCGGTTCTGACGCCACGCAGGAACACGCCCAGCGCCTTCAGCGGATGCGCCACCGTGTCGGCGACGGCGGTCGCCTCATAGCCGCAATGGACCATGCAGTTGGCGCACTTTTCATAGTTGCCGGTGCCGTACCTGTCCCATTCCGTCTCGTCCATGAGCTGGCGGAAGCTCTCCGTATAGCCCTCGCTCAACAGATAACACGGCCGCTGCCAGCCGAAGATGTTGCGGGTCGGGTTGCCCCAAGGCGTGCACTTGTAGGTCTGGTTTCCGGCCAGGAAATCCATGAACAGGGTCGATTGGCTGAACCGCCAATTCTTGGCGCCGTCGTGCTTGAAGATGTCGCGGAACAACTGCTTGGTCTTGCGCCGGGATAGAAAATGCTCCTGGTCCGGAGCCCGTTCGTAGGCGTAGCCCGGCGAGATGGTGATCCCCTCGACACCCAGATCATTCATGCAGAAATCGAAGAACTCCGCCGCCTCGTCGGCGCCCATCTGGTCGAACAGGGTGCAGTTGACGTTGACCCGGAAGCCCCTGTCGCGGGCCTCGCGGATGGCCTTCACGGCGATGTCGAAGGTGCCGGCCTGGTCGACGGCCCGGTCGTGGTGTTCCTTCATGCCGTCCAGGTGCACGGAGAAGGTGAGATACGGGGTCGGCGTGAACTGTTCCAGCTTTTTGCCCAGCAAAAGGCCGTTGGTGCACAGATAGACGAACTTCTTTCGCGCCACGATGCCGTCGACGATCTCCTTGATCTCCTTGTGGATCAGCGGTTCACCACCCGGAATGGAGACCACCGGGGCACCGCATTCATCCACCGCGTCCAGGCATTCGGCGACGCTCAGGCGCTTGTTCAGGACCGAATCCTCATAATCGATCTTGCCGCAGCCCGGGCACGCCAGGTTGCAGCGGAACAGGGGTTCCAGCATGAGGACCAAGGGATATTTTTCCACCCCGCCGAGGCGTTGCTTCATGATGTAGGTGCCAACGCGCCACTGCTGAATCAGGGGAACGGCCATGCTCGGTCTACTCCTTATTCCGCCGCCGTCGAGGCGGCGGGGTCGGTCAGTTCGCGGGGCAGCTTGAAGGTGATGTTCTCGACGACGCCCGAGAGTTTCTCGACGGTGATCTCGGCGAAGTCGCCGAGCCGCTTGATCACGCCCTGGACCAGTTCCTCCGGCGCCGAGGCACCGGCGGTGATGCCGACGGTCTTCACCCCGTCGAGCCAGCTCAGCTGCAAATCGTCGGCCGAGGCGATCAGGTGGCTGGGCTTGCCCATGGCCGCGCCCAGATCCCGGAGCCGGTTCGAGTTGGAGCTGTAATGGGCGCCGACCACCAACAACAGGTCCACCTGGGGGGCCAGTTCGCGGACCGCGTCCTGGCGGTTCTGGGTGGCGTAGCAGATGTCCTTGACGTCGGGCCCGGTGATTTTCGGGAACCGCTTGCGCAGCGCACTGATCACGTCGCGGGTGTCGTCGACGCTGAGCGTCGTTTGCGTGACGTAGGTCAACTGGTCGGGGTCCTTGACCTCCAGCGAGGCGACGTCCTCGGGATCGGTGATCAGAAGCACGCCGCCGGGAATCTGTCCCTGGGTGCCCTCGACCTCCGGGTGGCCGGCGTGGCCGATGAGGATCACCTCGCGGCCCTTGCCGACGTGGTTCTGGCCTTCCTTGTGGACCTTGGAGACCAGCGGGCAGGTGGCGTCGATGACCTCCAGGCCGCGCTTGCCGGCGTTTTCCACCACCGCCGCCGAAACGCCATGGGCGCTGAAGATGGCGTGTCCGCCTTCCGGGATGTCGTCCACCTCCTCGACGAAGATGGCGCCCTTGGCCCTGAGCGAATCGACCACGTGCTTGTTGTGGACGATTTCATGCCGCACGTAAACGGGCGGCCCGAACCGGTCGAGGGCCCGCTCGACGATCTCGATCGCCCGTTCCACACCGGCGCAGAACCCCCGGGGGCTGGCCAGCAAGACTTTCAACTGCTTGCCCATCAACGACTCCAATTCATTTCGGCGGGCGACGGGGTTGGATTCCAACGCCTCAACGGTGCCAATCATGCTCAACGTTGAAAATAAGCACTAAACCGTTAAAGGTGAACCCCGCGCTGCCGTTTTCTAGAAGATTTGATCATCAAATGCCAGCACCTATGGGAACTTACCGAGGAACTCCGCCGCCATGTTTCTGGTGACCGGCGCCACGGGATTCGTCGGCTCGGCGGTGGTCCGCCGGCTGTTAGCGCGCGGTGCGCAAGTGCGCGTGCTCAGCCGTCCCGACAGCGACCGCGCCAACATCGCCGGCCTGGACGTCGAGGTCGTGGAAGGTGACCTGCTGGCACCCGAGACCTTGGCGGCGCCGGTCAAGGGGTGCGAGGGCGTGTTCCACGTGGCCGCCGACTACCGGCTCTGGACCCGGGATCCCGACGCCATGTTCCGGGCCAACGTGGAGGGCTCCCGGGCCATCGTCCGGGCCGCCGCCGAGGCCGGCGTCGGGCGCATCGTCTACACCAGCTCCGTTGCCGTGCTGGGCAATGTGCCCGGCGGCGTGGCGGACGAGGAAACGCCGGTCGGCTTCGAAGACATGATCGGCCCCTACAAGCAGTCCAAATACCGGGCCGAGGAAGCGGTCCGCCAGGTCATCGCCGAGACCGGCGCGCCGGTGGTCATCGTCAATCCCTCGACCCCCATTGGTCCCCGCGACATCAAACCGACGCCGACGGGGCGGATGATCGTCGAGGCGGCGTCGGGGAAGATGCCGGCCTACGTGGACACGGGCCTCAACGTGGTCCACGTGGACGACGTGGCGGACGGCCACCTGTTGGCCTTCGATCGGGGTGAGATCGGCGAGCGCTACGTGCTCGGCGGCGAGAACATGGCCTTGGCGGCGATCCTGGCAGAGATCTGCACCTATGTGGGCCGCAAGCCGCCAACTGTGCGCATCCCCCACGACCTGATCATGCCCGTCGCCTATCTGGCCGAGGCCTGGACCCGGATGACCGGCGGCGCCGAGCCCTTCGTCACCGTGGATGGCGTCAGGATGGCGAAAAAGCACATGTTCTTCAGTGCCGAGAAGGCGAAATCGGCCCTCGGCTACGCCCCCCGGCCGGCCGCCGAGGCGCTGCACGACGCCGTCGACTGGTTCCGCGACAACGGCTATCTCGCGTGAGTTGCTTGCCGTTCCTGTAGTGAGTCACTAAAAGTCTCCCGATTCGTCAGGAAGGAAGCGGTGATCACCCATGAAAGCACTAATGCTGGCAGCCGGCCTGGCCCGACGCCTGTACGGTGACGAGAACGAGGAACTCCCCAAGGCGCTGTTGAAGTTCGAGGGCGAGTCGCTCATGCACCGCCATATCGAAACCTTGCATGCGCTGGGCGTCGATGAACTGGTCCTGGTGGTCGGTCACCGCAAGGACGATCTGCTGGCCGAGGCAGAGCGGGTCGCCCCCGACGGCTTCGTCTCGCACGTGTACAATCCGCGCTACAGGGAAGGGCCGATCCTATCGCTGGCCCACGGCGAGGCGGTGCTGCGCTCCGGATCCTCGGTGATCTTCATGGATGCGGACGTGCTCTACCATCCGGACCTGCTGGGCCGGCTGGTGCGTTCGGAACACGCCAACTGCTTCATCATGGACCGGGAATTCCAAAGCACCGACGATTTCGTCAAGGTCTGCCTGCATAGGGAGCAGGTGGTCGATTTCGGCAAGACGCTGACCCGCGAACATGACACCGTGGGCGAGTGGCCCGGGTTCATGAAGATGTCCCCGGAGATCGCCGTCAGGCTGGCCGAGGAAGTCCTGGATATCATCGACAGCGGTGATCTGGACGGCCCCTACGAGCAGGCCATGTGCCGGCTCCTGCATGACGAGCCGCCGGGCACCTTCGGTCACGAGGACATCACCGGCACGCCGTGGATCGAGATCGATTATCCGGCCGACCTGGAGAAGGCGGAACGCCGGGTGATCCCGCGGATCTCCGAATTCACCGATCTGAAACGCCGGGCCAAGACCGGCTAGCTCACACCCGGAAGACGTATTCCTTATCCGCCTGGCGGTCGATGTCCGGCGGATAGTTCTTGTGCTTGTCGACGTAGTACCGGGCCATGTGGTCGCCGTCGGCGAGACGGTTGTAGGTGGCGTAGTAGATGCGGCGGATCGCGTCACTCATGTTCGGCGCCGACTGATGCGGTGCGTAGCAATCGAAGAACACCACGTCGCCGGGCTCCGTCGGGGCGGCGACGAAATCCATGCCCTCCATGTCGGCCTCCGTCAGCGGCTCCCAGGACTTGAACAGGCCCCGCTGGTGGTGGCCGGCACATAGCTCCAGGCAACCGTTCTCAAGGGTCGCCGCGTCGATGCTGACCAAAACGCTGATGAAGAAGTCGGCGTAGTCGTCCCAGCCCGCCTGGCTGTCCTGATGTGGCTTGAAGCCGTCGCCGCCGGGCATCTTGAAATTGATCTTCTCCTTGAACAGCACCGCTTCCTCGCCCAGCAACTGGCCCACCGGGGCGCGCAGCGCTTCCGTCAGCTCGGCGAAACCGGCGTGGAAGGGGGCAATGTTTTCCATGCGGCAGACCAGGTCGGCGCCGTCGCCCTTCAGGCTTTCCTCATGGTAGACCCAGTGCTTTCCCGATTCCTCGGGACGCGCCAGCATCTCATCGGACCAGCCGGAGATCAGCGCCACCTCGTCCGCGCTGAAGGCGCCGCGGGCGATGAGGAAGCCGTCGTCCTTGAAGGATTGCAGTTGTTCGTCACTGAGCACAGGCGTTGTCAACATGGCGTTTCTCTCACTTGGGTTGGCGGTCTGGGCGGCGGATACTAGGAACTCAGGGGGCATCCCGCAACACCGGTGATTTGGAACGGCTTCAATGTAAAAACACGCGGCCGACAGGCCCATGAGGCAACTGACCGAACGCCGCCGAAGGGTGTGGTTTTTTGACTGGAATTTGTGGATATCGTGGCGAGATTATCGGCCCGTGCCGTGCTATAGGCCCGGAATCATTGCTGAAATTCTGCCACGGAGTCCCATCATCATGAGCATCACGGAAGCGGTTCAGGCGATGCCCGAATCGGCGTCGACGCCGAAGTTCAAACAGCTACGCGACCTGCTGACCTCGCCCAACCTCGAGTTCATCATGGAGGCCCATGACGGGCTCTCGGCGAAGATCGTCGAGGAGGCCGGCTTCCGTGGAATCTGGGCTTCGGGCCTTGCCATGTCGGCGGCGCTCGGCGTGCGCGACAACAACGAGGCGTCCTGGACCCAGATTCTGGAGGTCCTGGAGTTCATGGCCGACGCCACCTCCATCCCGATCCTCGTCGACGGCGACACCGGGTGGGGGAACTTCAACAACATGCGCCGGGCGGTGACGAAACTCTGCCAGCGCGGCGTCGCCGGCATCTGCATCGAGGACAAGCTGTTCCCGAAGACCAATTCGTTCCTCGGCGAGGGCCAGCCGCTGGCCGAAATCGACGAGTTCTGCGGCAAGATCAAGGCCGGCAAGGATTCCCAGACGGACCCGGATTTTTCCGTCATCGCCCGCATCGAGGCGCTGATATCCGGCTGGGGCCTGGACGAGGCGCTCCGGCGCGCCGAGGCCTACCACGCGGCCGGTGCCGACGCGGTGCTGATCCACTCGAAAAAGGCGGACGCCGATGAAGTGCTGGCCTTCGCCCGGGAATGGGCGGGCCGCGCGCCGGTGGTGATCGTCCCCACCAAATACTATGAGACGCCCACCGAGGCCTTTCGCGAGGCGGGCATCTCCATGGCCATCTGGGCCAACCACAACCTGCGCGCCTCCATCGCCGCCATGCGCGACGTGTCTCGCCGCATCTACCGCGACGAGAGCCTGGCCGGGGTCGAGGCGGAGATCGTCAGCGTCGCCGAGGTGTTCTCCATCGCCGGCAACCAGGAACTGGCCGACGCCGAGAAGCGCTATCTGCCGAGCAACCGGCCGGCGGCCCGGGCCGTCGTCCTGGCGGCGTCGCGCGGCGCCGACCTGGCCGAGCTGACCGAGTACCGGCCGAAGTGCATGATCGACGTGCGCGGCGAACCGCTGCTGCGGCGCCTGACCCGGACCCTCAGGAGCGCCGGCGTGCATGATGTGACCGTGGTCCGCGGTTACAGGAAGGAGGCCATCAACCTGCCGTCCATCAGGACCGTCGACAACGATCTCTTCGCCACCACCGGAGAGGCCGCCAGCCTGGCCTGCGCCGTCGATCACATCCGGGGCGACTGCGTCATCGCCTACGGCGACATCCTGTTCCGCCAGTACTACCTGAACCAGTTGCTCGACGCCGAGGAAGATATCGTCATCGCCGTGGACGCGCTTTGGAAGAGCCGGCATTCGGAGGCCGAGGAGTGGGTGCGCGATTTCGTCCATTGTTCCAGGCCCTTTTCCGGCGACTACCAGGATGACGACCCCGTGCATCTCACCCAGATCGCCAACGACGTGGCGCCGGGCCAGGTCCACGGTGAATGGATCGGCCTGGCGCGCCTGTCGGCCGCGGGCAGCGCGGCCGTCGCCGCCGAGTTCAGGGAAATGGCCGGCGACGGCTCCTTGCCGAAGGCCACGACCCTTGATCTGTTTTCCCGTTTGATGGACAAAGGCCACCGGGTCCGGGTCATCTACGTGCCGGGCCAATGGATGGACATTGATGACGCCGCCGACCTTCTGGCGGCCGGGAAATTCGTATGATCGAGGCGGACGCCTTCTTGCAACCGGCCCGTGCCAAGGGCTTCGACTTCTATACGGGCGTCCCGTGCTCCTTCCTGACGCCGATCATCAACCGGGTCATCGGCGGCCCCGACTACGGTTACGTGGCCGCCGCCAGCGAGGGCGAGGCCGTGGCCATCGCCGCCGGGGCTTGGCTGGCGGGGCGCGGCAGCGTCGTCATGATGCAGAACTCGGGCCTCGGCAACGCCGTCAACCCGCTGACCTCGCTGAACTTCCCGTTCCGCATCCCGGCGCTGATGATCGTCACCTGGCGCGGCGGTCCCGGTCTCAAGGACGAACCGCAGCACGAACTGATGGGCCAGATCACGCCGCAACTGCTCGACGTCATGCGCATCCCCAACGCCGGTTTTCCCGGCGATCCGGCAGCCGTGGAGGGGAGCCTCGCCGAGGCCGGGGCGGAGATGGACCGCACCGGATTGCCCTTCGCCTACGTCATGGAGAAGGGGACGATCGCGCCGGAAGCGCTTGACGCCGGGCCTTCCCCGGCGCCGGCCAAGGCCCGACAGACGGACCGTCGGGCCGGCGGCCCGGTGCCGACCCGCTACGCCCTGTTGGAGCGCCTGCTGGGGGCCTTGCCGGACGAGGCGGCGGTGATCGCGACGACGGGCAAGACCGGGCGCGAACTGTTCACCATCGCCGATCGGCCGCAGCACCTCTACCAGGTGGGGTCCATGGGGTGCGCCGCCGGCATGGGCCTCGGCGTCGCCCTCAACGCCGACAGGCCGGTGGTAGTCGTCGATGGCGACGGCGCGGCGTTGATGAAGCTGGGCTCTTTGGCGACCATCGGCGCCGAGGCGCCCGGCAACCTGATCCACCTGGTTCTCGACAACGGCACCTATGATTCCACCGGCGGACAGCCGACCACCTCGGGCGCCGTCGACTTCGCCGCCGTCGCCGCCGCCTGCGGATACGCGACCGCCGCCACCTGCGACGACCTGGCCGGTTTCGAGGAACGGCTTGGCGAGGTGCTCGCCAGCGACGGGCCGCACCTTCTGCACGTGCATATCCAACCCGGTTCCCTCAGTGACCTGGGGCGCCCGACGGTGACCCCGCGGGAGGTGGCCCAGCGCTTCAAAACCTTCCTTGCCGGGCCCTGATTCCTTGAGGCATCGGGGCGGAGCCCTTATAAGCCGCCCTTACGATTGCTAACCGAGATCGAGCGCATGGCCATCGAGGGCATCGGCAAAGCTTATATGCGGTTTCTGGTGGCCTGGGTGAGGTGGGTCACCCGGTGGGCCCGGGGTGTCGTCCTCGGCGGGCTCGTCCTGACCATTGCGGCGCTCGCCTATTTCATCGACAACGTGAAGATCAACACCTCCACCTCGGACATGCTGTCCAGGGACCTGCCGTTTCGCCAGAAGGCCGAGGAGATCGACGCCGCCTTCCCGCAGACGGACAGCACCATCGCCGTGGTCATCGACGGCCAGACGGCGGATATCGCCGATGATGCGGCATTGATCCTGGCTGCAGCACTCCGGCGTCAACCGAACCTGTTCACCGATGTCTATGACCTGAAGGGCGAGGCGTTCTTTCGGCGCAACGGGCTGCTCTATCTTGACCTGGACGAACTGAACGACGTGGGCGACCGTCTGGCCGAATCGCAGCCGTTCCTGAGCACGCTCTGGCGGGATTCGAGCCTGCGCGGGTTTTTCCACATGCTGGGCCTGGCCCTGGACGACGCCCGGGAATCCGGCGGCACCGGGCCCCTCAACCTGGCCGCCGCCCTGAACGACATCGCCGCCGTCGCCGAGGCGCAAGGGGACAAACGGTTCCATCTGTTGTCCTGGACCAAACTCATGGGCGGCGACGACTTAGCACCCGGTGACCGGCGGCGGGTCATCATCGTCAAGCCGGTGTTGGATTTCTCGTCGCTGCAGCCGGGATCGACGGCCATCGATGCCATCCGGCGGCTGGCCTCGGACCTGCGGCTGACGCCGGAACGCGGGCTCCGGGTGCGGCTGACCGGTTCCGCCGCCCTGGACGAGGAGGAACTGGAAAGCGTCGAGACGGGCATGGGGATGGCCGCGGCGATCTCCTTCGTGCTGGTGCTGGGGTTGTTGTTAATCGGATTGCGGTCGTTGCCCCTGGTGGCGGCCAACCTGGCCACCTTGGTGGCCGGGCTGATCTGGACCGCCGCCTTCGCGATCCTGGCCATCGGCACCTTGAACCTGATCTCGGTGGCCTTCGCCGTGCTGTTCATCGGCCTGAGCGTCGACTTCGGCATCCATTTCGCGTTGCGCTACCGGGAGGAACTGTGGCGCGGATACGATCAGGCCGACGCCCTGGCGGAGGCGGCGCGGGGCGTCGGCGGCGCGTTGACGCTCTGTGCCCTGAGCGCCGCGGCGGCGTTCTACGCATTCCTGCCGACCGATTACGTGGGCCTGGCGGAACTGGGCCTGATCGCCGGCACCGGCATGTTCATCGCCCTGTTCGCCAATTTGACCATCCTGCCGGCGTTCATCGCGCTGTGGCCGATGACCGGGCTGGTGCGCGGCGCGCGGCCGTCCTTGTCGGACGGGCGGTTCGACCTGTCGCCGGGTTTGATCCGCCACGCCCGGGTCGTCTGCGGGGTTTCGGCGGTGCTGGGTCTCGCCGCGCTGGTGGTGGTGCCCAGGACGGAGTTCGATTTCGATCCCCTGAACCTGAAGGATCCGGAGACGGAGTCCGTTTCCACCCTGCTGGATCTCATTCGCGACGGCGGTCGGCACCATCACACCATCGATATCCTGGCCGCCGACCTGGACGAGGCGGATCGTCTGGTTGGGCGCCTCGAGGAACTGCAACAGGTCGACAAGGCGGTGACCCTGAGCAGCTACGTGGCCGACGATCAAGAAGAGAAGCTGGCGGTGGTGGGGGACCTGGCCCTGTTCGTGGCGCCGGCGCTGGCCGGCGCCGACCGCCAGCCGGCGCTGGCCGGCGAGGATCGGATCGCCGCCTGGCGCGCCATCGAGAAAAAACTGCGGGCCGTCGCCGCCGGACAGGCCGGCGATTTGGGCAAGGCGGCCGGGCGGCTGCTCGACGCCATGAACGCCCTGATGCGCGCCTCTTCCGCCGGTGCGGTCCTGTTGGAATTCGAGAACCGTCTGCTGACCGGCTTGCCGGGCCGGTTGGACGCGCTCAACCAATCCCTGGCGGCGGAGACCTTCGACCTGGCGGCCTTACCCGAACAACTTCGCCGGCGCAACGTCGCCGCCGACGGCCGCGCCCTCATCGAGGTCTATCCGTGCGACGAGCTCACCGACCGCGACAAGCTGGCCGGCTTCGTCGCCGCGGTGCGCACGGTGGCGCCCGACGCGGTCGGTTCGCCGGTGGTCATTCTGGAGGCCGGCCGGACGGTGCTCGGCGCTTTCTTCCAGGCCTTCGCCACCGCCGTCGTGGCCATCGCCGTGTTGCTGATCGTCGTGCTGCGCCGCGCCCGCGACGTGGTCATGGTGTTCGTGCCCCTGGTTCTGGCGGCGCTGTGGACGCTGGCCCTGGCGGTGGCGCTCGGCGTCGCCTTCAACCTGGCCAACGTCATCGTCCTGCCGCTGTTGTTCGGACTGGGCGTCGCCGGTGGCATCCATGTGGTCACCCGGTCGCGCGACAACGTCCATATGAGCGAGACCATGCAGACCTCGACGCCCCGGGCGGTGATGTTCAGCGCGCTGACCACCATCGGGTCCTTCGGCAGCATTTCCCTTTCCGCCCACCCCGGCACCGCCAGCATGGGTGTCCTGCTGACCATCGCCATCACCATGACGCTGGTCGCCATGCTGGTCTTCCTGCCGGCCCTGCTGGTGGTGGTGAACGGTGGGGAAGGGCGCCGGGAGGCCTAGAGCCTGTCATCTTAAAGATGACTAGTTCTAGCTGGCCGGCTCCAGTTTCGCGGCCTTGTCGTCGAGGGTGACGATCAAGCCGTCGATGCCGCGGCTTTTCAATATGCGCCGGTACTCAGACCGGCGCACCGCCAGTTCGCTGATGCCCGTATCCAGCAGCACGTCGATGATCCGCCAGGTGCCCTTGATCTCGCGGGTCACGTAGGTGATGTCCGCGTCCTTGCCGGCCGGATTGACGATCTTGGTCTTCACCAGGACCGTTTTCTGCGGTCCCGGGCGCTGCCCGACGGTGACGAATTTCTGGCCCGAATAGCCGGTGAAGCGGCTGGCGTAGATACCGATGCTGAGGCGCGAAAACGCCCCGATCAGCAGGTCCTGCTGTTTCTCCGAGGCCTTCTTCCAGAACGAGCCGGTGGCCACCTGGATCATCAGCGGCAGATGAAAGCTGCGTTCGATTTCAGGCGCCAGCTTGCCGAACCGGCCCTGATAGCCAAGCGCCTTGGATTCGCGCATGGTCGCCAGCATGGTGCGGTGAAAGCCGTTGACCAGGCCTTCCGGCGAGTTTTCCGCCGCCGGGGCGGCGGGCGCCGGTAGAACCAGCGCGGCGGTCAACAACAGCGCCGCGGTAATGATCCGATAGGTGGGTTTCAGTGGGTCCATGAGGCTGCCATGACAGGTTGTGGCCGGCTTTCGTCTACTGGGACATAAGCTCGTCGGCCTTGCCGTTCAACAAGTCGATCAGACCGGGGAGCCCGCTTTTCTTCAGGACCAGGCGGTATTCCGACTGCCGGACCTTGAGCTCGCTGATGCCGCCGTCGACGATCACGTCGATGAGCCGCCATTGTTCGCCGAACTTGCGCGAGATGTAGGCGATGGAGACACTCGACTTGTCCGACTTGGTGAGCTTGGTGGAGACCACCGTGGTCTTGCTCGGGCCCGGCCGTTCGCCGATGGTGGCGAAGGTCTCGCCGGTGTAGCCGTCGAACAGGGTCGCCAGGGTGGCGACGCTCATGCGCCGGAAGGCTTTGACCACCGCCGCCTTCTCTTCCATGGTCGCGTCCTGCCAGAAACGTCCGGTGGCGATCTGGGTCATCAGCGGCACGTGGAAGGTCCGGTCGACCTGCGGCGCCAACTGGTCGAACCGCTCGCGGACCGTCGATTTCTCGGCCTCCTTCATGACCTCCAGAAGGGCGTGCTGAAAGTTGGTGACCACCGAAGTCGGAGAATCGGCCGTTGCCGCCGATTCCAGCGAAAAGCATAGCAACGACAATACCGCCGCAATGGCGATGTTCCGTAGTCGTCTGGTCATGTGTGTCTTCCCTCCGTCGATCCCTGACACCCTTAAGCCTCTGTTCAGGCAGGTGTTTTGTCTAACATGCCAGTTTTACGGCCGGTTTGCAAAAATGCCACAGCTCGGCCATTTTCTTCATTCGGAGGTTGCCGTGGTGGGCAACTTCGCCTAAAAACGAGTCAGTAGAAACTTACGGGCCTCGGACGCGATACCTGCGCCGCGATTGTATTGGGAAGCAAGAATTGAATCTCAGCGGATCGACAAATTCAAGACGTTCGACATGGATGGCCCCGACGGCCCTTCTGTTGGCCGCATTTGTCTGGACCTTCGGACCCGCCAGCGCCGGCGCCGCCGAGAAACCCGGCGCGAAGCCGGTGCCCGCCTTGGTCGCCGCCGCCGCGGAGGACGATGTCAACGATCCGCTGGAGCCGGTCAATCGGGTGATCTTCGGTTTCAACGAAGTGGTCCATGAGAATCTTCTCGGTCCCGTGGCGGATCTCTACAACGAACAGGTCCCGGCGAACATGCGTCTCGGGATCGGCAATTTCCTGACCAACCTTTCCAGCCCCGTCACCTTCGTCAACAACGTGTTGCAGGGTGAGTTCAACGAGGCGCTGCATACGCTGATCCGGTTCTTCGTCAACTCCACCGTGGGCATGGGCGGAATCGCCGATGTGGTCAGCGAGGTCGACGGCGAGCCGCGCGAAGAGGATTTCGGCCAGACCATGGGTGTCTGGGGCTTCGGCGAGGGCTTCTACCTGGTGCTGCCGGTGTTCGGTCCGTCCAACCCGCGTGATCTGGTCGGCAAGTTCTTCGTCGATCCCTATTTCGATCCCTTCGGCCTGTGGGTCGACAACACGGACCGCGACGAGGTCGACTACGCCCATCAGGGGCTCAGCGGCGTCGACGAGTTCGCCGGGGTGGTCGACGAGCTCAGGCAGATCAAGAAGACCTCGGTCGATTACTACGCGGCGATCCGCAGCCTTTATCGGCAGAAGCGGAAGTCGGAGATTTCCAACGGCGAGAGCCTCGACCTGCCGCCCATTCCCAATCTCGGCTATGACCTGGCCCCCGAGGACTTCGAGCAGCCGCTGGCCGGCAACGCCGCCGTCAGGTCCGCCGCCAAATAAACCTCTGATCTGTGAAAACGGACGTTATCGGCCCGTTCACGTCCATTTGAGGTGTGAACAAAAACAGAACTTTGTTGACTTTTTACGAAAAGTCTTCTATATTCACGATATCCGATGCCGATTGTGAAGGGTCGGAAACAATTAAGGCTCGACCATATGTCCGGTGATCGCCGGTCGGTGGGCCGCCGAGATGATCGCTTCGATAAGGAGGATTGCGGTATGAAGACGCTGTCACGTCGCCTTTTCCAATTTCATTGATGCCGTCCGTCGCGGGTACAGCGTGTCCGCCCGGTTGCCGTGAAATGACCAACACCGAACATCGAGCGCCATAAATTTGCCATACCGACACGGTTAGGTCGGGCCGCTCGGAACCAAATAAGAAGGAAAAGGAACCAACAATATGTCGAACATTGCCTTGCCATCGTTACCGGCGGAAGGAAGCCTCGCCCAGTATTTCCGGGAGGTTTGGGCGTTTCCCATGCTTGAGCCCGAGGAAGAGCAGATGCTGGCGGTGGAATTGCGCGACAAGGGGGACGTGGACGCGGCGCATCGCCTCGTCACCTCGCACCTCCGCTTGGTCTGCAAGATCGCCATGGGCTATCGCGGCTATGGCCTGCCGGTGGCCGACCTGATTTCCGAGGGAAACATCGGCTTGATGAAGGCGGTGAAGAAATTCGATCCGGACCGCGGTTTCCGGCTCTCCACTTACGCCATGTGGTGGATCAAGGCGGCGATCACCGAGTACATCCTGAAGTCCTGGTCGCTGGTCAAGCTGGGCACCGTGGCGTCGCAGAAGAAGCTGTTCTTCAGCCTGCGCAATATCAAACGGCGGCTCGGTATCGCCGACAACGGCGATCTGACGCCCGAGGAAGCGCGGCGGATTTCCGATGCCTCCAAGGCGCGTCCCGAGGACGTGGTTCAGATCAACCGGCGCATGGGCGGCCGCGACATGTCCCTGAACGCTCCCATGTCGAAGACCGAAGATGCCATGGAATACCAGGATGCCCTGGTCGATGAGGGGCTGTCGCCCGAATCGGCGCTGGCCGAATCGGAGGGCGTTTCCTTCCGCAAGGCGCTTTTCCGTGACGCCCTGAAGGGGCTTCCGGAGCGCGAACGGCATATTTTCTCGGAGCGCAAACTGAGCGACGATCCGGTCACCCTGGAGGAACTGGGGCAGATCTACGGCATCAGCCGCGAACGGGTCCGGCAACTGGAGGCCAAGACCCTGGAACACGTGGAGAAGTTCGTCCGCAAGGCCGCGGCGGCGGACGCCTCGGTGTTGCAATCCATTTCGACGGCGTGAGGCCGCGCTCCGCATTCACCTATCGCGACGCCCGCGCCGGGAGCCGGCGCGGGCGGTTTCGTGCCGTCGTCCCGGTTCCCGCCGGGTGTCGCCATCAACGGCCTGGCGGCCCCGTAATGCTGGCGTCAGTTTCGCCGGTTCCACTGCGCCGATGATCGTCCTGTTCACGGATTTCGGCCTGGCCGGCCCCTACACGGGGCAGGTGAAGGCGGTGCTGCATGGGCACGCCCCGGGCCATCCGGTGATCGATCTATTCGCCGACCTGCCGCCCGGAAATCCGCGGGCTGCCGGCTATTTGCTGGCCGCCTACGATGATCCGTTCGCGGCCGGTTCGGTGTTTCTGTGCGTCGTCGATCCGGGGGTCGGTTCGCCGCGCAAGGCGCTTTGCCTGTCGGCGGGCGGACGCTGGTACGTCGGTCCCGACAACGGAATTTTCGAACAGGTGATCCGCCAATCCAGCGACGCCACAACGGCGCCGCCGGAGGCCCACGAGATCCTCTGGCGACCCGACCGGCTGTCGGCCACCTTCCACGGCCGCGACCTGTTCGCGCCGATGGCGGCGGCGCTCGCCGAGGGCCAATTGACGCCGGACGATTCGCGGCTCGGGCGGCTCGCCCTGGACGAACTGGAGCGGCCCGACTGGCCCGACGATCTGGCCGAGGTGATCTACATCGACCACTACGGGAATGCCATGACGGGAATTCGTGCCCATACCTTGGATGCCGGGCAGGGGGTCCGGGTGGCCGGCGTTGTCGTGGCCCGGGCGGAAACGTTTTCTAGTGTTTCGCCGGGCGAGCCGTTCTGCTATGAAAACGCCAATGGGTTATTGGAGATAGCTGTCAATCGAGGAAGGGCGGATTCCGCGTTAGGGGTGAAAATCGGTACAGCCGTAGACATAAGAAAGTCATGACGGTCGAACGAAGGCACCCCATATGAAGAATTCACGGAGTCTGATACTTCGAGGTAAAAAAGATGGCTCAATTCGCGATTCGTAGGCATTGTGGTAGAATCCCTCTCGATACGCTTTGGGAGTCAGAGAGATGGATCACGAGCGCTTTCGGGACTGGTTCTCGCGTGTCGATGAGTTGACGGCGGCGC
>Ga0209568_1000089_pt1 | contig 31604 bp, 35 predicted proteins | sample WorMetOlspDAHAB2_FD_187406 | JGI IMG/M metagenome (GOLD analysis project Ga0209568, IMG submission 187406) | Marine gutless worms symbiont microbial communities from Max Planck institute for Marine Microbiology, Germany - Olavius sp. DAHAB.2... ...
GCGCGACAACTGGCTGTCCAACCGGATCTTCCAATCCGACGACCAAATCGTCGCCCTATGCTGCGAGGCCTGGAACAGGCTCGTCGAACAGCCCTGGAAGATCATGTCCATCGGCATGCGCCAGTGGGCCCATGGGTTCTGATCAATGCAGCTTGGTATAAGAATACCTTTCGCGCCACGGCATCTCAGGCCGTCGGCCGCAAGGTCATTCAAAGTTCATCAACGTGAACTTTATTCTCGTTTGAATTGTTTGGCGAGTGCCAGGCCCTGGCGCTGGTACGAAGACCCGATGCCATCCTGGCCATAGAGCTTGTCGGGCACCGCGGTCAGCCGCTCGTAGACCAGCCGCGCCACCACCTGGCCGTCGCGCAGGACGAACGGCACTTCGTAGGAGCGGATCTCGAGCACCGCCTTCGAGCCGGCGCCGCCGGTGCCGGCGTACCCGAAGCCGGGATCGAAGAAGCCGGCGTAGTGCACCCGGAACTCGCCGACCTGGGTGTCGTAGGGCCGCATCTCGGCGGCGTGGTCGGGCGGCACGGCCACCGCCTCCTTGGACGCCAAGATGTAGAAGTCGCCGGGATTGAGCACGAGCCCGCGTCCCGCCTCGGCCCGCACCGGCTCCCAAAAGTCGAGCGGCGCGTAGTGATCAATGCGCGCCAGATCGACGAGGTCGGTGTGCTGGCGGGCCCGGTAGCCGACCAGCCCCTCCTCGTCGCCGGTGAGGTCGACGGTAACGGCGATGCCGCGGTCGATGTCGGCGTCGCCTTCGACCAGCGGCATCGCATCGTGCAGCCGGCGAATGTGGGTGTCGGTGGCCGGCGGGCTGCCGCGCTGCAGGCGGAGCTGGTTCAGACGCGTTCCTTTGCGAACGACGACGCTGAAGGTTCGCGGCGATATCTCGGCGTAGAGTGGCCCCTTGTAGCCCGACGCCACCTGATCGAAGGCCGTGGCGTGGTCGGTGATCAGCCGGGTGAAGATGTCGAGCCGGCCGGTGGAGCTCTTCGGGTTGGCGACGCCCGAGACCCGGTGGCGCAGGTTGACGCTTTCCAAGAGCGGCACGACGTAGACACAGCCCTTCTCCAGAACCGCCCCACCGGTGAGGTCGACCTCGTGCATGGCGAAGGCGGCGATGCGCTCCATCACCGTCGCGCCGGTGCCGGGCAGGAAGCTCGCCCGCACCCGGTAGGCGACGGCGCCGAGACGCAGGTCGAGGCTCGCCGGCTGGACCTGGTCCTCGTCGATCTCGGCCAGTGCCTGGATCTCGTGGCCGCGAATCATCGCCCGGATGTCCTGGGACGGCAGGATGCCGGTCGAGTGCAACGCCTCTTCGGCGCCGTCCTCGGACTTCGGGAACAGGGGGCTTACGTTGTCGGCCATCGGGGCGTGCCTCCGCCGCCGTCCGGAACTACGGACCAATGCCAAGGCGTAGCAAGATTACGGTTTTTTTTCAATTCCTTACAATCCACAGGGCCGGCCGAGATATCCACAATGATACGCCGCTGACGAGCCGCGTCAGCCCTCGGTTGCGCCTTCTTTTCCCCGCTTTGCACGGCATGCAACCCTGCCCTGCGCACCCGCCTGTGGATTAGTCCTTGCTTATGCTGCATTGCACTGTAGAGTCGCGGCCCTCGTTTGCGTGTACAGGGCCGAAAACTATCCTGGGAGGGAGGGGCCGTGAGCGCTCACAGCCAGTGGAAGAAGGTCACCGTTCCCGAGATCCGCGACCGAAAGGGCCGGGAACCCGTCGTCTGCCTCACCGCATATACGTCGCTGACAGCCGTCCTCCTGGACGAGAACGTCGACCTGCTGTTGGTCGGCGACTCTCTGGGCATGGTGCTCTATGGCATGGACAGCACCCTCGGCGTCACCCTCGACATGATGATCGCCCATGGCCAGGCGGTGATGCGGGGCTCGCGCAAGGCCTGCGTCATCGTCGACATGCCGTTCGGCTCCTACCAGGTTTCGCCGCAGGAGGCTTACGTCAACGCCGCCCGGGTGATGAAGGAAGTGGGCTGCGCCGGCGTCAAGCTTGAGGGCGGCGTGGAGATGGCCGAAACCATCGAATTCCTGGTGCAACGGGGCATCCCCGTGCTCGGCCACGTTGGCCTGCTGCCGCAGTCGGTGAACACCGCGGGCGGCTTCCGCTCCCTCGGACGCAAGGACAAGGAAGCACTACAGATCATCGAGGACGCCAAGGCGGTCGAGGCCGCGGGCGCCTTCGCCACGGTCATTGAGGGCACGGTCGAACCGCTGGCCCGTGAAATCACCGAGACGATCTCGATCCCGACCATCGGCATCGGCGCCTCGCCAGCCTGTGACGGCCAGATCCTGGTCACCGAAGACCTCGTCGGCCTGTTCTCCGGGTTCAAGCCGAAGTTCGTCAAGCGGTACGCCGAGCTCGGCGAAGCCATCCGCGAGGCGGGCAAGGCCTATGCCGACGACGTCCGCGCCGGCCGCTTCCCGACGCTGGATCAGTGCTTCGGCGTCAAGACCGAACAGAAAAAGGCCGGATGACGGCAACCAACGGCCTCGCCATCGTCCGCACCGTCGCCGACCTCCGGGCCCACCTCGGAGACTGGCGGGGCGCGGGCGAGACCATCGGTCTGGTGCCGACCATGGGCGCCCTGCACGAGGGGCACTTAACCCTGGTCCGCCGCGCCCGCGAACTCTCCGACCACGTCTGCGCGACGCTGTTCGTCAACCCGACCCAGTTCGGTCCCAACGAGGATTTCGCCGTCTATCCCCGCGACGAGGCCGGTGACGCGGTCAAGCTGGCCGATGCCGGCGCGACCCTGATGTTCGCCCCCACCGTCGAGGAAATGTACCCGGAAGGCGACGCGACGCGGGTTTCGGTCGAGCGTATCGGCGACATGCTGGAAGGCGAGTTCCGCCCCGGCTTCTTCACCGGCGTTGCCACCGTTGTCGCCCGGTTGCTGATCCAGGCGTTGCCCGACGTCGCCGTGTTCGGCGAGAAGGACTACCAGCAGCTTCAGGTGATCCGCCGGATGGTCGCCGACCTGCATCTGCCGGTGCACATCGAGGGCGCACCGACGATCCGGGAAGAAGACGGCCTCGCCATGTCATCGCGCAACGCGTACCTGACGCCCGAGGAGCGGCGCGCGGCACCGGCCCTCTACCGCACCATCGGCACCGTCGCCGGCAATGTCGCCCGAGGCGAGAATCCGGACGCCCAGAGCCGCTGGGCGACGGAGATCCTCACCCGCTGCGGATTTGCCAAGGTCGACTATGTCGCCGTCCGCGACGCCGAGACCTTGCAGCCGTGGCCGGGACCCATGCGGCCGGGCCGCGTCCTCGCCGCCGCCTGGCTTGGCCGTGCGCGCCTGATCGACAACGTGCCGGTGGCTTGACGCCGCGACGTTCGGAACGATTCACCATCGCGCCGATTTGCACTAACCTGCCGCCCGCGAACGGTTTTTCACCCCGGCGGCAACGATGACGACGTTCTCCGGCACCGATCTGGTCTGCGCACGAAGCGAGCGCACCGTGTTCGCGGGTCTCGGATTCGAGATCCAGGCGGGTGGCGCCTTGGTGCTTGTCGGTCCCAACGGCTCGGGAAAATCGAGCTTGCTCCGCTTGCTTGCCGGGCTTGCACGGCCCGCCGCGGGAACGCTGATCTGGGGCGGCGAGGATGTTGCCGAAGACGCCGAGGCCCACCGCAGCCGGCTGCACTACGTCGGCCACGCCGATGCCGTGAAGCCGGTGCTCACCGTCGCCGAGAACCTGTCCTTCTGGGCATCGCTCCGCGCCGGTGACAACGACCTCCTCGCCAGCACGGCCGCGGCACTGGAGGCCTTCGGCATCGGCCGGCTCGCCGACGTGCCAGGGCGCTTCCTTTCCGCCGGGCAGCGCCGGCGTCTGGCGCTGGCACGGGTGCTGGCCGCGCCGGCGACGCTGTGGCTCTTGGACGAGCCGCGCACTGCCCTCGATGCCGAGGCCCAGGCGATGCTCGATGCCGTTATCGCCCGCCACCGCGACGGCGGCGGCATGGTGATCATGGCGCTGCACGGCGGTGACCGGCCCGAGAGGACGGCGACCCTGGATCTCTCCGATTTCTCAGCCAGGGGGCACGCATGATGGGCCGGGTCGCCGCCCTCATCCGCCGCGACCTGCGCCTCGCCTTGCGCCAGGGGATGGACAGCCTGATGGCCGTCGTCTTCTTCATCATCGCCTGCGTGCTGTTCGCCTTCGGGGTCGGCCCGGAGCCCAACGTGCTCGCCCGCATCGCCGCCGGCGTCATCTGGGTCGCCGCGCTGCTGGCGTCGATGCTGTCGCTGGAGCGGCTGTTCCAGGCCGACTACGAGGACGGCAGCCTCGAGATGCTGGTCCTGGCGCCGGTGGCCTTGGAACTGGTCGTCGCCGCCAAGGTCGCGGCCCACTGGCTGACCACCGGCCTGCCGCTGATCATCGCCGCGCCGTTGCTGGCGGTGATTCTCAACCTCGAGGCTGAAGCGTTGGTCGTGTTGCTCGCGGCACTCGCCCTGGGCACGCCGGGGCTCAGTCTCATCGGCGCCGTCGGCGCGGCGCTGATCCTTGGCTCGCGGCGGGGCGGCGTGCTGCTGAGCCTGCTCGTCCTGCCGCTCTATATCCCGATGCTGATCTTCGGCGTCGCCGCGGTCGATGCCGCCGCCGGGGGCTACGCGGTGCGGCCCCATCTCCTGGTGCTGGCCGGACTGCTGGTCGGTGCCATCGCGCTGGCGCCCTGGGCCGCGGCGGCGGCCGTGCGCCAAGCGGTGGAGTAGGGAGGCGGCCATTCCTCCGCACTTCCGCGTGAAGATCGAAAAACGCACGGTTCCCGAGGTTCAAAAAAACGCCATATGAGGATAAAAGGGGGCCGTCAGCCGGGGCGGCCCCGGGCCTGGGTTTCATGATGCACCGATTTGCCAATCCCAACCGTTTCCTGCGCCTGAGCGCGCCGATCGTGCCGTGGCTGGCCGTTGCTACCGTCGTTCTGCTTGGGATCGGCCTATATTTGGCGCTGTTCGTCTCGCCTCCCGACTATCAGCAGGGCGAGACGGTGCGCATCATGTGCGTCCACGTGCCGTCGGCGTGGATGGCGCTGTTCTGCTACACCGGCATGGCCATCGCCGCCGCCGTCGGGCTGATCTGGAAGCATCCGCTGGCCGATCTCGCCGCCAAGGCCTCGGCGCCGGTGGGAGCGTGTTTCACCTTCCTCGCTCTGTTCACCGGCTCGCTGTGGGGCAAGCCCATGTGGGGCACGTGGTGGGTGTGGGACGCCCGTCTGACCTCGGTGCTCGTGCTGTTTTTCCTCTATCTCGGCTACATGGCGCTGAACAACGCCTTCGACGACCCGACGCGGGGGGCGAAGGCGTCGTCGATCCTGGTGCTGGTCGGCTTCGTCAACGTGCCGATCATCAAGTTCTCGGTCGACTGGTGGAACACCCTGCATCAGCCGGCGAGCGTCGTCCGCCTCGACGGACCGTCGATCCATCCGAGCATGCTGTGGCCGCTATTGCTCATGGCAGCCGGGTTCACCTGCTATTACCTATGGGTCATGTTGGTGCGCATTCGCGGCGAGGTACTGGCCGGCAAGATCCGCGCGATCCGTCTGCGCCAGGTCCACGGGTAGGGCGGATTTCGGCTATGGGTGACCTCGCGGCATTCTTCGACATGGGCGGGTACGCCGCCTACGTGTGGCCGGCGTTCGGCGTCTCGGCCGCGGTGCTGATCGGGCTCCTTGTCGCCAGCCTGCGCGCTCTTCGCGCCAACGAGGCGGCACTTCGGGCTCTCGAAGCCGACGCACCGTCAAGGAGGGAGACGGCGTGAAGCGCAAGCACAAGCGATTGGTGTTCGTCGCCATCTCGGGCGGCCTGTTGGCTGTGGCCGCGGCGCTGGCGCTGAGCGCGTTCGAGGAGTCCATCGTCTTCTTCCGCAGCCCGACGGAGATCGTCGAAACGCCGCCGGCCGAGGACCGGCGGCTGCGCATCGGCGGCCTCGTCGAGGACGGCAGCGTCGAGCGCGACGGCAGTCCGACGGTGCGCTTCCGCATCACCGATCTGGAGAACACCGTGCAGGTCGCCTACACGGGGCTACTTCCCGACCTGTTCCGCGAGGGCCAGGGCGTCGTCGCCGAGGGCCGGATGCAGGACGGCATCTTCGTCGCCGATGAGGTGCTGGCCAAGCACGACGAGAACTACATGCCGCCCGAGGTCGCCGACGCGCTCAAGAAATCGGGTCAGTGGCAGCACATGAAGGACAAGATGGAAAGCGGCGGCCAGATGCCGGCGAAGGGGACCTACGGCCAATGATCGCCGAGACCGGCCATTTCGCCCTCGTGCTGGCGCTGATGGTAGCTGTCGTCCAGGCCACCGTACTCATGGTCGGCGCGGCGCGCGGCCACGCGCCGTGGATGGACCTCGCCCGGCCGGCGGCCCTGGCCCAGTTCCTGCTCGTCGCCGTCTCGTTCGGCTGCCTGATGTACGCCTTCGTGACGTCCGACTTTTCGGTCATCAACGTCGCCACGAACTCGCACTCGACCAAGCCGATGCTCTACAAGATATCGGGCACGTGGGGGAACCACGAAGGCTCGATGCTGCTGTGGGTGCTGATCCTCACCGTGTTCGGCGCGGCCTGTGCGTCGTTCAGCGCCAATCTGCCGCCGGGATTCAGGGCGCGGGCACTCGGCATCCAGGCGTGGCTGGCGATCGGCTTCTACCTGTTCATCCTGTTCACCTCGAACCCGTTCGAGCGCCTCGACCCGGCGCCGGTGGACGGCCGCGGCCTGAACCCGCTCCTCCAGGACCCCGGTCTGGCCTTCCATCCGCCATTCCTCTACCTAGGCTACGTGGGCTTCTCGATGGCCTTCTCGTTCGCCATCGCCGCGTTGATCGAGGGCCGGGTCGACGCGGCCTGGGCGCGCTGGGTGCGGCCGTGGACCTTGGCCGCCTGGGCGTTCCTGACCATCGGTATCGGCCTCGGCTCGTGGTGGGCCTACTACGAGCTGGGCTGGGGCGGCTGGTGGTTCTGGGACCCCGTCGAGAACGCCTCGTTCATGCCGTGGCTGGCCGGCACCGCGCTGCTGCACTCGGCGGTGGTCGTCGAGAAGCGGGACGCGATGAAGGGCTGGACCATCTTCCTCGCCATCCTTGCCTTCGGCTTCAGCCTGCTCGGCACCTTCCTCGTGCGGTCCGGCGTGCTGACGTCGGTGCATGCGTTCGCCACCGACCCCGCCCGCGGCGTGTTCATCCTCGGGCTTTTGATCCTCGTCATTGGCGGCTCGCTGGCGCTGTTCGCCTGGCGGGGGCCGGGCTTGCGGGGCGGCGGGCTGTTCCAGCCCATCTCGCGCGAGGGCGGGTTGCTGCTCAACAACCTGCTTCTGTCGACGGCGACAGCCGTGGTGCTGCTGGGGACCCTCTATCCGCTGATGCACGAAGCCATCGAGGCCGGCAAGATCTCGGTCGGGCCGCCGTTCTTCAACCTCACCTTCGTGCCGCTGATGGCACCCCTGGTCCTAGCCATGGCCGTGGGGCCGCTGTTGGCTTGGAAGCGGGGCGACATCGGCCCGGCGTTGCAGCGGCTGTGGTTCGCGGCCTTGGCGACCGTGGCGGTGGCGGTTACCGCCTGGGCGATGAGCGAAGACGTCTCGCTCTTCGGCCCCATCGGCCTCGGCCTCGCCGCGTGGCTGTTCATCGGTACCGTCGTCGAGCTGTTCGGGCGGGTGCGCCTCGGGCGCGTGCCGATGTCCGAAAGCCTGCGCCGGCTCGCATCGCTGCCGCGCTCGGCCTGGGGCATGACCCTCGCCCATGCCGGTCTCGCCGTGGCCATCGCCGGAATGGCCGGCGCCGCGGTGTGGAAGGTCGAGAGCATCCAGGTCATGGCGCCGGGCGAGACGGTGACCGTTTCCGGATACGACTATACCTTCCGCGGCGCTCAGCGTGTGCAGGGGCCGAACTACGAAGCCATTCGCGGCAGCTTCACGGTCAGCCGCAATGGTCGCCCGTTCGTTACCCTGGAGCCTGAGAAGCGGTTCTATGGCGTCGAGGGCCAGCAGACCACCGAGGCGGCCATCCGCACGACGGTCCTCGGCGATCTGTACGCCGTCATCGGCGATGCCAGCGGCACCGACGGTGCCCATGTCACCCGCATCTATTTCAATCCGCTGGTTGCATGGATCTGGGCCGGGCTGACGATCATGGTCATTGGCGGGGCGGTCAGCCTCTCGGACCGTCGATTGCGAATCGGTGCACCGGCGCAGCGGCGGCCGGCCTCCGAAGCGGCGATGGCGAGGGGTTGAGCTGCCCATGTCGAACGCCGAGACGCCAACCCAGGGACAACCCATCGAAACGTCGAGCCGCGACTTTGCCAAGCGGCTGCTCTATTTGGTGCCGCTGGTTATCTTCGGCGTCCTCGCCGTCTATTTCTGGATCGGCCTCGGCCGCGATCCGCATCGGGTCCCCTCGGTGCTGATCGATCAGCCGGTGCCGCCCTTCGCTCTCGAACCGATCAAGGGCCGCGACCGGGGGTTCGCGTCCGACGATCTCCTGGGCGAGGTGTCGCTGGTGAACATCTTCGGTTCCTGGTGCGTCGCCTGCCGCATCGAGCATCCATTTCTGATGAGGCTCAAATCCGCCGGCGACGTTCCGATCCACGGCATCGACTGGCGCGAGGTCGACGATGACGCGGGCCCGGCGTGGCTGGCGCGGTTCGGCGATCCGTACACGCTGATCGGCAACGACCCCGACAGCAAGGCTGCGATCGCGTTCGGGGTGACCGGTGCGCCCGAAACGTTCATCGTCGATCAACGTGGGGTCATCCGCTACAAGCACATCGGACCTCTCGACGAAACCATCTGGAAGGACACGCTGTGGCCGATCGTGCAGCAGCTCCGCGCCGACTCGCCGCCGCGTTGACCATCGTCCTGGCGGCCCTGGCGGCGCCCGAGGTTTCTGCGGTGGAACCGGACGAGCGGCTCGAGGATCCGACGCTCGAGGCCCGTGCGCGGGAGATCTCCAAGGACCTTCGCTGCCTCGTCTGTCAGAACCAGTCCATCGACGATTCCGATGCGCCGCTGGCCCGCGACCTGCGCTTGCTCGTCCGTGAACGCCTGGTTGCCGGTGACACCAACGACGGCGTCATCGACTATGTGGTGTCGCGCTACGGCGACTTCGTGCTGCTGAAGCCCCCTTTCCGCGGCTCGACCTATGCCCTCTGGCTCGGCCCCGTGGCGATCCTCGCGTTGGGTGGCGGCGCCATGGTGCTGTTCTTCCGGCGCCGCCGTACCGCGGCACCAGCCGCGCCCCAGGCGTTGGATGAGGACGAGCAGAAGCGGCTGGATGCGTTGCTCGGGGATGAGCCCCGGTGATCGGGCTTTGGGTCGCCGCCGCGGTTCTCACCGCGGTCACTTTGGCATTGCTGCTCGTGCCCTTGCTGCGCCGTCGCGACGGACCGGCGCCCGGCCGATCGGACTACGATCTTTCCGTTTATCGCGACCAATTGGCCGAAGTTGACCGCGACCTGGAGCGGGGCGTTCTTGGCGCCGATCAAGCCGAAGCCGCGCGCCTGGAAATCAAGCGCCGTATTCTCGCTGCCGGCGCAGATGCTGGGGGCGGTGGGGACTCCGCGCCGCCCAAGCCGGCGCACCGCACGATCGTCGCCGCGGTTGCGGTCGCGGTTCCGGCCGCCGCCGTCGCCGTCTACCTCGACCTCGGCTCCCCAAGTACCCCTGATCTTCCCTTTGCCGAGCGTCCGGCCAGTCCTGCTCGGTCCGCTCCGGCGATGGCCGGGGATGGAGCGCCCGCGGGGTCGATGGACGATGCCGTCTCGCGGCTCCGGCAACGTCTGGAGAGCGAACCCGGCAACGTCGAGGGCTGGATGCTGCTCGGGCGCTCCTACATGACCATGGAACGCCCGGCCGAGGCGGCAGAGGCGTTCCGCAGGGCCGTTGCCGGCGGTGCCGGCCCGACGGCCTCGGCCTTTTTCGCCGAGGCCCTGGTGATTTCCCACGGCGGCGGCGTCACCGAGGAGGCGGCCCAGGCCTTCGAGGTCGCCCTCGCCGCCGATCCACTGGACCCGAAGGCGCGGTATTACCTCGCCATGGCGCGGGCGCAGCGGGGCGATCTGCGGGGCGCGCTGGACGGCTGGGTCGATCTTGTCGCGCTGTCACCGTCCGATGCGCCGTGGCTGGACCTAGTGCGCGGACACATCGCCCGTGCCGCCGGCGAGTTGGGCGTCGACCTCGCCAGCCTGCGGCCGTCGGCGGAGGCGCGGGCCCTGGCGTCGCAAGTCCCCCGAACGATGCCGACGCAGCAGCCGTCCGCGCCGGTGGCACGCGCACCGGCCGCCGGGGCGGCGCCGGGTCCGACCCGCGCCGACATGGAAGCCGCCGCCCAGATGTCCGCCTCGGAACAGAACGAGATGATCCGCGGCATGGTCGAACGCCTCGCCGCGCGGCTGGAGGAGGAACCTAACGACCGCGACGGCTGGCTCCGGCTGGCCCGCGCCTATGAGGTCCTCGGCGAGGCCGAGAAGGCCGCCGAGGCCCGCAAGAGGGCCGAAGGCCTGACGCCGCGCTGATCCGTTCGCCCTCGGTCCGCCGCCGGGGTGTGGCGTTCGGTTTCGCCTTCCCTTATGCTGCGGTCGGGCCGCATGGGAGGAGAAGCCGGTGAACGTTATCACCCAAGCCGACACGGCCGCGGGGCGGCTGATGTCGGGCAACGAGGCCGTGGCCCGAGGTGTCTGGGAGGCTGGGGCCAAGGTCGGGGTCGCCTATCCGGGAACGCCGTCGACGGAGATCCTGGAAAACCTCGCCACCTACCCGGACATCCACACCCACTGGTCGATCAACGAAAAGGTCTCGCTGGAGGTCGCCATCGGCGCTTCGGTCGCCGGCGCGCGGGCGTTCTGCGCGATGAAGCACGTCGGCATGAATGTCGCCGCCGACGCGCTGATGTCGCAGACCCTGGCCGGCGTCGCCGGTGGCCTCGTGATCGCCATCGCCGACGACGTCGGGTGCTCGTCGTCGCAGAACGAGCAGGACAGCCGCTACTGGGGTCGCTTCGGCCACCTGCCGATCCTTGAGCCGTCGGACTCCCAAGAAGCCTACGAGATGGTCAAGGAGGCGTTCGAGCTTTCGGAACGCTTCGAATGCCCGGTGATCGTCCGCATGACCACGCGCATCTGCCATGTCAAGACGCTGGTCCGTGCCGGCGAACGCACCGAGGCGCCCGACCGTAGCTTCGAGCGCGACCCGCCCCGCTGGGTGCTGGTGCCGGTGAACGCCCGGGGCCGCCAGGACGCCATGTTCGCCCGCGACGCGGCGCTGGCCGAATATGTGCTGGACTGCCCGCAGAACGTGGTCGAGGAGGGCGCCGACAAACGGATCGGCTTCGTCACCTCGGGTCCGGCCTACATGAACCTTCTCGAGGTCTTTCCCGACGCCAACGTGTTCAAGCTGGGGCTCAGCCACCCGTTGCCCATCGAGGCCATCCGCCGCTTCGCCAAGGGCGTCGAGCGGCTGCTCGTGGTCGAGGAAACCGAGCCTCTGGTCGAGCTGGAACTCCGCGCCGCCGGGATCGAGGTCCACGGCAAGGACGTTCTGCCGCGCAAGGGCGAGCTGACGCCGGCGGTGCTCCGCGACACCATCCGCGGATTCCTCGGCGAGCCGGTTGCCGCCGCGGCCGCGCCGCAGGGCGGCATCTTCCCGCGGCCACCGACCATGTGCAGCGGTTGCCCGCACCTGCCGGTGTACTACTGCCTCGCCAAGCTGACCAAGAAGGCCCGCATCGTCGGCGACATCGGCTGCTATACGCTGGGTGCCGGGCATCCGTGGAACGCGCTCGATACGACTACCTGCATGGGGGCGTCCATGGGCATGGCGCTGGGTATGGACCTTGCCCGTGGCGAGGCCGACAGCAAGGACGCCATCGTTTCGGTGATCGGTGATTCCACCTTCCTGCACATGGGCATGCAGAGAATGCTGGAGATCGCCTACAACCGCGGCAACGTCACCACGCTGCTGCTGGACAACAGTGCGACGGCGATGACCGGCGGCCAGGACCACGCCGGAACCGGCCGCGACATCCATGGAGACGAGTCGCCCCGTGTCGATTTCGTCAAGCTGGTGCAGGCGTTGGGCGTGCCGCCGGAGCGGGTCCGCATGGCCGACCCGTTCAACATGCCGGAGTTCTACAAGACGCTCCGCGAGGAAATCGGTAAGCCCGAACCCTCGGTGATCGTCACCAATCAGCCGTGCACGCTGATCGACCGTTTCGAAACCGATCCGCCCTTCCGGGTGATCGAGGACGAGTGCACCGGCTGCACCAACTGTCTCGACGTCGGCTGCCCGGCGATCCACGTCACCCGCACCGGCAAGGAAGTCAAAGCCTCGGGCCGCGAGGTCGACCTGAAGTGGGTGCGCATCGACACCGCCGCCTGCACCGGCTGCGGGCTTTGCGAGGCCACCTGCAGTGCGGACGCCATCGTCAAGAGCGGCATTGGCGCAATCTCCGCGGCCGAGGCGGCACGGCCATGACCGCCGCCGCCGACGCCATCGTCAACGTCCTGGTCGTCGGTACCGGCGGCCAAGGCGTGATGACAGCTTCGGAGATCGTCGCCCAGGCGGCGATCTCCTGCGGCCACGACGTCAAGAAGACCGAAGTCGCCGGCATGGCTCAGCGCGGTGGCGTGGTCACATCGCACGTGCGCTTCGGCCCGCGGGTCCTGTCGCCGTCGATCCCGACGGGCGAGGCCGACGTGCTGATCGGCTTCGAGCCGGCCGAAGCGGCGCGCTGGTGCGGCGAACTCCGCCCGAACGGTGTTGCCATCGTCAACACCATGCGTCTGGTGCCGCCCATCGTCTCCATCGGCCGGTTCGCCTATCCGGACGACCCGTTGAAGGCTTTTCACGATGCGAGCGTGCGGTTGATGGCCTTCGACGCCGGGGCGATCGCTCGCGAGATCGGGGAACTGCGCCTCGGCAACACGGTGATGCTGGGCGCGGCGGCGGATTCGCTTCCGTTCCCGCAGGGGACGATCAAGGACATCCTGGTCGAGCGGTTCCGTGCGCGGAAACCGGCGCTCGCCGACCTCAACGAGCGCGCCTTCGAGGCCGGCCGGGCCGCCGCCCTTGCCGCGGCCTCGGACGCCACGGGAACCGCAGCGCCGCAGACCGCGTCGGCGTGACCCCGAAGTGAATCTTTCCGCGTCCGGCGGCCCGCGGGCTTGCCTTTTCGCCGGCTTCTTCGCATAAAGGCGACGACACGAAGGGGCGGACTGGGAAATCCGCCTACCGTCGGGGGAGCCGCGCACACAATCCGGAACGGGCGCGACGGGGCGGGAGTTCGTGACGCCCTCCGTTCCTTGGACCTGCGGTCTTCCCCACGGCCACTCTTGGGGAACGGATCCGATCAGCCATGACCACATTCAGGACCATCGACGACCTCGACGTTGCCGGCAAGCGGGTGCTCGTCCGCGCCGACCTCAACGTGCCGATGAAGGAAGGCAAGGTCACCAACACCACCCGCATCGACCGCACGGTGCCGACGCTCACCGAGCTCGCGGACCGCGGCGCCAAGGTCATCGTTCTCAGCCACCTCGGCCGGCCCAAGGGCCAGAAGAACCCCGAGTTCACGCTGGCGCCGGTTGCCGAGGCGCTGGCGGCGAGCGTAGGCCGCCCGGTCGCCTTCGCGACAGACTGCGTCGGCCCGGATGCCGCCGCCGTCGTCAACGCCATGAGCAGCGGCGATCTGGCGATGCTGGAGAACGTCCGCTTCTACGCCGAGGAAGAAAAGAACGATCAGGACTTCGCCCAGAAACTGGCGGAAAACGGTGACATCCTCGTCAGCGACGCGTTCTCGTGCTCGCACCGGGCGCACGCCTCCGTTGAAGCGCTGGCCCGGATCCTTCCGTCCGCCGCGGGCCGGCTGATGCAGGCCGAGCTGGAGGCGCTGGAGGGCGCGCTGGAGGCTCCGCAGCATCCGGTGGCGGCCGTGGTAGGCGGCGCCAAGATCTCGACCAAGCTCGACGTCCTCGGCCACCTGATGCAGAAGGTCGACCAGTTGATCATCGGCGGTGCCATGGCCAACACCTTCCTCAACGCCAAAGGCATCGATGTCGGCAAGTCGCTGTGCGAGCACGACATGGCCGACGCGGCACGCGAGATCATGGCCAAGGCCGAAAGCTCGGGCTGCGAGATCGTCCTGCCCAAGGATTTGGTCGTCGCTGCCGAGTTCGCCGAAGGTCAGCCGGCCGATACCGTCGGACTTGAAGCGGTCCCCGGCGACAAGATGATCCTCGATGTCGGGCCGGCCTCGGTTGCCGACCTCAACGACCGCCTCTCGGGCTGCAAGACCTTGCTGTGGAACGGTCCCCTCGGCGCCTTCGAGGTCAAGCCGTTCGACGTCGGTACCAACGCCGTCGCCCAGGAAGCCGCCAAGCTGACCAAGGCCGGCAGCCTGCTCAGCGTCGCCGGCGGTGGCGACACCGTATCGGCGCTCGCCAATGCCGGCGTCGGCGCCGACTTCTCGTACGTGTCGACGGCAGGCGGCGCTTTCCTCGAGTGGATCGAAGGCAAGACGCTGCCGGGCGTCGCCGTCCTGCGGAAATAGGCCCCGGCGGATCGGGCCGCGCCGGCCGCGCGGCCCGATCCGGTTCCGCGACCTTGCCTCCCGCCTTCCGGCGGGCCACACTCGGTGGATGAACGAAAAGTCCGGCGCCGGCCCTTCCGTAGAAACCATCCCAGAGGGCGATACGCGGGTGCGCCGCGTCTGTCCCGACTGCGGTTACATCGAATACGACAACCCCAAGATCGTCGTCGGTGCGGTGTGCACCTGGGAGGGCAAGATCCTGCTCTGCCGGCGGTCCATCGAGCCCGGCCTCGGACTGTGGACGATCCCGGCCGGTTTCATGGAACTGGGCGAAACCACCGTCGATGGTGCGGCCCGAGAGGTGCGGGAAGAGGTTTGCGCACGGGTCACCGTCGGCGACCTGATTGGCATCTATGAGATCCCGCACATCAGCCAGGTCTACCTGATCTACCGGGCCGAAATGACCGGCCCTGAATTCGCGGTCGGCGAGGAGAGCGCCGAGGTCGACCTGTTCGAGTGGGACACCATCCCCTGGGGCGAGCTGGCCTTTCCCAGTGTCGCCTGGGCGCTCGACCGCTATCACGCGGGCGGGGGGCCGTGGTTCAAGACCGCTCCACCGCGCACTTGAGACTCCGTTAACCTTATTCGGGCGATGATCGGCGCATGGTCGACGTCACCCGCACCATCGCCCCGCCGACCCCACCGACCGAGGTTCCGTCCCGGCCCAAGGGGTACCGCGAATCGCGCGATGTGGAAATTCGTGCCGCCGCCACGCGCCCCGATGACCCACCCCCCGTCCGGGCGGCCCTCATCCGCCTCGACCGGCTGCTGACCAGCGGCAAGCCGTTGCGCGAGGACGTGCCGCGCGGTTTCTATCTGAACATCCGTGTGTAGTTCTACGCGCTGACCGCCATCGACCCTTCGTCGAGCGAATAGACGGTGACCGGCGCCGCACGGCCGCGCACCGGAACCACGCCGATGGGATTCGGCACGAACTCGCCACCGGCGGCGGCGACGGTCTGTTCCGTGGCGAGGATGTAGGTTCCGTAGTCCTTGTTGAGCTGTTCCAGCCGCGCGGCGATGTTGACCTCGTCTCCGTGGACGGTGAACAGCAGCCGCTCACGGGTGCCAACGGCGCCGGCAACCAGCTCACCGGTGTTGACGCCGCAACGGGTGCGCATCTCGATCCCGTAGCCAAATCGGCGGTTGCGCACGACTTCCTGAATGCCGATCACGGTCCTGAGTGCATTGGCGGCGTGGTGCGGATCGGGCTTCGCGGTGTTGAAGGTGACAAGCATGGCGTCACCCTCGAACTGCGTGATGACGCCGCCGTGGCGGGAAATGACCTCCGATACGGCGGCGAAATAGTCGTTGAGGGTTTGGATCAGTTCGGCAGGGGACAGGCGCTCGGAGATGCTGGCGAACCCCTCGATGTCGCAGAACAGCACGCTCGCCAGCTTGACTTCGCCATAGCCGGGTTCGATGGCCTGGTCGGCCGTGGTGATGTGATCGGCGATCTCGGGCGAGACGAACCGCGACAGGTCGCGTGCGGCCTCGGCGTCGGCAATGGAATGGATCAACAGCCGGCGGGCGCGGATGAGCGCAACGGCGAGCACCGCCGTGACCAGCAGAATGGACAGTACCTTGTCGATCTCCGCGCCGATCAGCACGCGGTTGGAGGTCAGATATTGGACGTAGTCGCGGGTGACCACCGCGCCCGAGATGACCATTTCGTCGATTGCGTACCAGACCAACGCCATCCAGCCGACGGAGGCGGCGATGCCCGCGGCGATGACGTAGGTCGGCTCGAACCGGAGCGTGCGGAGAGAGACGAAGATGAACACGTACAGCAACGTCGGCGCCTTCAGATAGAACGGCGCCGGCTGCTCGTATTGGAGATGGAAACTCCAGATCAGCACCATCAACAAGGCCATGTCGACGATCACCGAGCCGAGCAGGAACCAGCCGGGAAGGATCGAGCGATAGGCGAGGAGGAGCCGGACGACGGTGAACGAGAAATAGGCCGTCAGCGCGTAGGGAACCGGGGTGAATATGGTGCCCTCGGACGTCTTCGGGGCGATCGTGTACAAGGCGAAGAAGAACACCACCAGCAGCAGTTGCACCCAGCCGATGAGGATTTCGGCCTGGTCCTGCTGCAGGGCGATGGCGTTGCGTACGCGTTCGGGCAGCCGGTGATTGATCGGCGGTCCGAAGACGAACTTGGTGATGGTCTTCCACATGCCGAGGAACCTCTTGCCGCCCGGTTTGGGCGACCGCCGAAGTATTGCCGATTTCGATCGCCACAGCGATCAATCCCACACACAAGCGCGTGAAAAGGCTGGGTTTTGATGGGTCGAGAGCGCAATTGACGGTGGATTCGCGTCCAAAGTAAGGGTATCTCACGGTTTCGGCCTGCCCCGGGGCGCCGTGGCCGGCAGGATTCCCGGTCGACCCAGCGTGGTTTGGTGCGGACAGAGGATGGGACCGCTAAGCAATTACAATCTGCAGCAGTTGTCGGTGCTGGTCGTCGAGAAGCACGACACCATGCGGCGAATCCTCGTCGGCATCCTGCACGCGATGGGCATGCGCGACATTCGTCAGGCAACCAATCCCGACGACGGGTTCGAGGCGTTCTGCCAGATGCCGGCCGACCTGGTGTTTACCGATTGGGCGCCCGGCCTGGACGGCATCGGACTGCTGCTGAAAATCCGCATGAACGAAGCGTCGCCGGACCCTTTCGTTCCGGTGATTGTCGTCTCCGCGCATACCGAGCTGCGTCATATCTACGAGGCTCGGGATGCCGGCATGACCGAGTTTTTGGGCAAGCCGTTCAAGGCCAAACTGATCTATTCGCGTATCTGTTCGGTCATCGAGCGCCATCGTGTGTTCATCCGCAATCGGTCGTTTTTCGGCCCCGACCGCCGCCGCCGCCGCTTCGACGGTCCCGACCGCCGCCGTCACGTCAACCGCGCAGGGTTCGACCGCCGGTCTCTGGCGATGCCCTTCTCGGGTGCGGAACGGCGCCACGGATATCCGACGTTCGAGGAGTCCGACCTCCGTCGGCGCGACCGCGCGATCGCCTCGGATCACGAAGAAACTTGATTCGGCCGAAAAAATTGCACATCTATTGGCGCAATTGACGGCAATCCACCCGGTTTGTGAGCAAATGAGCGGGAAGAATACCGATAGAATGGCGCAAAAGCGGCGACGGTTTTTGACCGGATTCGGCCGGCTAGCCGCTGTCGTGCTTTCACTCGGGATATTGTTCCCGGTGTCGGCCAGTGCCGTTGAACTTGCCGTTCGCGTAACCAACTTGCGTTCGACCGACGGCATTGTGCATTTCGCCGTCTACGATGCGGCCGACCGCTTTCCGTCGAACGGTGAATGGATCGAGGGGGCCAAGGTCGCGGCCGGGTCGGAGGGCGCTCTCGTCGTGTTTCGCCTGCCGAAGCCCGGCGACTACGCTGTCGCCGTCTTCCACGACGAAAACGGCAACGGCAAGTTCGACAAGTTCCTGAGCGCGCTGCCGGTTGAAGGTTACGGCTTCAGCAATGATGCGCCGGTTCGTCTCGGTCCACCGTCCTTCGAGGACGCCGCCGTGCGGGTATCGCCGGCCGGGACCGACGTCATCATCCGCATGCGCTACTAAGCGTCGAGCCCCATCAGTCCACGCGCAAACGTCCGCGCCTCGAAGGGCCGCATATCGTCCATGCTCTCGCCAACGCCGACGGCATGGACGGGCAATCCGAACTTCTCCGCCAACGCGACGACGACCCCCCCTTTGGCCGAACCGTCCAGCTTGGTCATCACCAGACCGGTGACATCGACGATGTCGCGGAACACCTCGACCTGGCTGTGGGCGTTTTGTCCCACCGTCGCATCGAGCACGAGCAGGCAGTCGTGCGGTGCCGTCTCATCCAGTTTGCGGATCACCCGCACGATCTTCTGCAGCTCGGCCATCAGGTCGGACTTGTTCTGAAGCCGGCCGGCGGTGTCGATGAGCAGCACGTCGGCGCGGCGCTCCCGCGCCTTTTCCAAGGCCTCGAAGGCCAGACCCGCCGCATCCGAGCCTGGGGGACGGGCGATCACCGGGCAGCCGGCGCGATCACCCCACACCTGAAGCTGCTCGATGGCCGCGGCGCGGAAGGTGTCTCCGGCGGCAAGGACGACATCGAACCCCACCTGTTTGAACAGGCCGGCGAACTTGGCGATGGTCGTCGTCTTGCCGCTGCCGTTGACGCCGCAGACGAGGATCACATGCGGTTTGTGGGCCTGATGAATGGAGATGGTGTTGGCAACCGGCTCGAGGATGGTCGTCACCTCTTCGGCGAGTGCTGCGCGCACCTCGTCGGCGGATACCTCCTTGTCGAACCGCGATTTGGCCAGCGCCTGGGCGAGGCGGTGGGCAGTGGTGACCCCGAGATCGGCCGTGACGAGCAGGTCCTCGAGATCTTCCAGCGCCGCGTCGTCGAGCTTGCGCTTGGTGAACAGGTCGGCAATGCCCGAGGTCAGGCGCGACGACGAGCGGCTGAGGCCCTGGCGGAGACGGGTGATCCAACCTTCGCTTTCGGCCACCGTGTCGAGGGTGTCATTCATCCGGCGGGCGTTCCAAACAGCTGGTCCGCGTCTGCGCCGGTAACTCGGGTCCGGATGATGGCGCCGGGCGGAACGTCCCGGTCCAAGCTCACAGGCGCATAGTCCGATCCGCGGCCAGTGCGGCCGTCCTCGACCAGGACGTCGGTTTCGAAGCCGACACGCGACGTGAAGTAGGACCGGCGCGCCGATTCGCCACCCGCGCGCAGCCGCGCGGCGCGCTCCTTGCGCATCGGACCCGGGACTTGCGACATCCGGGCTGCCGGTGTTCCCGGGCGCGGCGAATAGGGAAACACGTGCAGATAGACGAGGCCCAGGTCGTCGACGGCCGAGAGGGTGGTGGCGAACTGCTCGTCCGTTTCCGTCGGGAAGCCGGCGATCAGGTCGGCGCCGAACACCGTCTCCGGACGCAGCCGCCGCGCCCGCGCAATGACCGTCTCTGCGTCGGCGCGGGAATGCCGTCGCCGCATCCGCTTCAGCACGCCGTCATCCATGGCCTGAAGGCTGAGGTGGAGATGCGCCATCAGCCGCGGCTCCTCGGCAAGCAACCGGAACAGGTTGTCGTCAATGGCGGCGGGGTCGATGGTGGTCAGCCGCAACCGCCGCAGCTCCGGCACGTCGTCCAGGATATGCCGCGCCAGGTCTCCCAGCCGCGGCGCCCCAGGCGCATCGGCGCCATACGAGCAGACATCGACACCGGTCAGGACCACCTCCGCGTAGCCGTTTTCGACCAGGGCGCGCACGCGCTCGACGATGCGATCGGGCGGGAGGCTGCGGTTGGGGCCGCGGGCGAAGGGAATGATGCAGAAGGTGCAGCGGTGGTCGCAGCCCTGCTGGATCTCGACAAAGGCTCGCGTTCGGCCCTCGAACCCGGCAAGCAAGTGGCTGGCCGTCTCACGCACGCCCATGATGTCGGACACCTGAACGGGGGATTCGGTGTCGGCGAGGCGGCGGCGGTCGAGCTTTTCGGTGTTGCCGAGCACGCGGTCGACCTCGGGCATGGCAGCAAACGCCTGCGAGTCGAGCTGGGCGGCGCATCCGGTCACCACCAGCGGTCGGCCGGGATGGTCGCGCCGAAGGCGGCGGATCGTCTGCCGCGCCTGGCGTACCGCTTCGCCGGTGACCGCGCAGGTGTTGACGATCACCGCGTCGGTCATCCCGGCGGCGGTGGCCTCGGAGCGGATGACCTCGGATTCGAAAGCGTTGAGCCGGCAACCGAGGGTGACGACGTGGGGCGTGGTCATCGCCACTACGCCAGCAGGGTCGGGTCGAGTGTGCCGGCGAAACTGGTCGCCACGGGCCCGGTCATCAGCACGTGGTCGTCCTTCAGCCACTCGATGTGCAGCGGCCCGCCGTCCAGGATCACTTCGACCTTGCGGCCGGTGAGGCCGCGCCGGGCGGCGGCGGCGGCGGTTGCGCAGGCGGCGGTGCCGCAGGCGCGGGTGATTCCGACGCCGCGTTCCCACACGCGAAGCCGGATGTGGCCGCCATTGCGGATTTCGGCGGCGCTGACATTGGCGCGTTCAGGGAACAGCGGGTGGCGTTCGATCGCCGGTCCGTGGACGTCGAGCGGGATGGCTTCGGTATCGTCAACGAAGAACACAGCGTGGGGGTTGCCGACATTGACCGCAACCGGATCACGGAGCGGTCCCGCATCGATCTCCAGGTGCAGCGTGTTGGCCGGCTGCGACAACGGAATATCCCGCCAGTCGAAACTGATACGCCCCATGTCGACGGCAACCTCACCGCCGTCGTGGACCTCGGCATCGAGCAGGCCCGCCGCCGTCTCGATGATCGCCTGCCGGCGTCCGGTTTCGTCCGCCAGAATCGACGCGACGCAGCGCGTGGCGTTACCGCACGCCTCCACTTCGCCGCCGTCGGCGTTCTGGATGCGCATGAACACGTCGGCGAGGTCGCTTGCCGGCGGCTCGATCACGATGAGCTGGTCGCAGCCGACGCCGGTCCGCCGATCGGCGATGGCGCGGGCGCGCCGGCCATCGAAGCGGATCGGGTGGCTGCGGGCGTCGACCACGACGAAGTCGTTGCCAAGGCCGTGCATCTTGACGAACGGAACCGGTTCCATAACCGGCTTAATATGGCTCCGGAGGGTGCCAAGTCCACCGAATTAGCCGCTTCCGCCGTGCAGGGTGAGAAACTTCCGCATATGGAAAGCTGCCTGTGCCGGGTCGTAGGCATTGTCGCGGCCAACGGGACAAACAGCGCGCGCACGGCACCCGAAGTTCAAGCAGTCCGTGCCATCGGGAGTAGCGATATGGCTCGTGCATGCCGGAACATCATAGGCACTATGGGCGATGGCATCGACAGGACAGGCGGAGAGACACGGCTTTTCCGCACACGAATCGCACGGTGACGGCCGGTCATCCGGCGCCGGCAGGTCGATGGGCTCCGCAACCACGAAAGCGCCGCGATAGGCGTGCCAAAGGCCATACTCCGGGTGGATCAGCGGTCCGATCGGCGTCGGGTGCACGGTCCTTGTCCGCAGCGCCCAGGCTTGAAACGGGTACCGGGGCGGTCCGTCGAAGGGAAAAAGCACACGGACACCAAGGCGCTCCGCGGCCGTGGTCAGGACCGAGCGGCTCCAGTCGTCGAGGGGATGGCGTCGTGCTTCCCTCTCGGACGGCGGCACCGCGATTGCAAATGCCTGCCACATGGCCGGACCGGCATTCCCGACCAGCACGACGGCCGTTGCCGGAGAAGGGACATCGTCGTCGGGCCGGGACCGGAAGCCGCCGAAAACGACGAGGCCGGCATCGGCGATCGCCCGTTCGATGGTTGCCAGTTCCATCCATCCGGTTGTGCGCTGCCTTGCCGGGCGTCGTCAAGGCCGGGGCCCTTTGGAGGCACGGCTTGACACCCTGCTTGCCCGTCCATACAGTCGCCGCCTGAGCCAACGCCCCTCGGGGCGCAGCTAGTCCGCGAGTTTCGCGCACTGGCTTTTTTGCTTTTTCCGTTGCACCGGAACGGCGGAGCGAGGAACGGATGTTCGACGGCCTGAGCGGCAGACTTGGAGAGATTTTCGATCAGTTGCGCAAGCGCGGCGCGCTGACGGAATCCGATGTCGGCGAGGCCCTGCGCGAGGTGCGTGTGGCGCTGCTGGAGGCCGATGTCGCGCTGCCGGTGGTCAAGGATTTCGTCGCCCAGGTTCACGAGCGCGCCGTCGGTCAGGAGGTGCTGCGCAGCGTCACGCCCGGCCAGATGGTGGTCAAGATCGTCCACGACCATCTGGTCGAGATGCTGAGTGGCGGTGAAGACGCACCGAGCCCGTCGCTCGAAGACGTCGGCATCGACGTTGGCAACAATCCGCCCGCCGGCGTGCTGATGGTCGGCCTGCAGGGATCGGGTAAGACCACGACCTGCGCCAAGCTGGCGGTGCGGCTGAAGAAACGGGCGCGCAAGAAAGTGCTGATGGCGTCCCTCGACGTCTACCGCCCTGCCGCCCAGCAACAGCTCGCCGTGCTCGGCGAGCAGACCGAAACGGCGACGCTGCCGGTGATCATGGGTGAGCGACCGCTGGCGATCGCCAAGCGGGCAATGGATACGGGCCGACGCGAAGGGTACGACGTCGTCATCCTCGACACCGCCGGACGGCTCCACATCGACGAGGCGATGATGGAGGAGGCGACGTCGGTCAAGGAAGCCGTGCGGCCGGTGGAAACGTTGCTGGTGGCTGACGCGCTCACCGGCCAGGACGCGGTGACCCTGGCCTCCGAGTTCCACGGCAAGGTCGGCATTTCCGGCATCGTGCTCACCCGCGTCGACGGCGACGGCCGGGGCGGCGCGGCGCTGTCCATGCGCGCGGTGACCGGCCGGCCGATCAAGCTGATGGGCGTCGGCGAGAAGATCGATGCCATCGAAACCTTCCAGCCGCAGCGTATCGCCGGGCGCATTCTCGGCATGGGCGATGTCGTCGGCCTCGTCGAGAAGGCAGCCGAGACCATCGAGCACGAGGACGCCGAGAAACTGGCCAAGAAGCTGGCCAAGGGCGAATTCACCCTCGAGGACATGGCCGATCAGTTCCGCCGGCTCCGCAAGATGGGCGACCTCAAAGGTCTGATGGGGATGATCCCCGGCATCGGCAAGTTCAAGCAGCAGATCGACCAGGCCAACATCGACGACCGCATGGTCGCCCGCCAGGAGGCGATCATCCTGTCGATGACTCCGGCGGAACGCCGCAACCCCAAGATCCTCAATGCGTCCCGACGCCGGCGCATCGCCGCCGGTTCGGGAACCACGGTCCAGGACGTCAACCGGCTGCTCAAGCAGCACCAGCAGATGTCCAAGATGATGAAAAAGATGGGCAAGCTCGGAAAACGGGGCCCGCTGGGCGGCGGTGGAATGCCGCCCGGCATGATGCCCCCGGGCATGCCGCCGATCATGCGCTAACTATCAAGCAGAGGAAGAAGCACCGATATGTCACTCAGAATCCGGTTGTCCCGGGGCGGAACAAAGAAACGCCCGTTCTATCGCGTCGTCATCGCTGATTCACGGAGCCCCCGCGACGGCCGCTTCATCGAACGGGTCGGCAGCTACAACCCGATGGTCGCCAAGGGCCATCCCGAGCGCGTCGTGCTCAAGGAAGAGCGGGTCAAGCACTGGCTGGGTGTCGGCGCCCAGCCAAGCGACCGGGTCGCCCGGTTCTGCGCCGAGGCGGGGCTGATGGAACTGCCGCCGCGGCCCGAACAGACCAAGAAGCCGCTGCCCAAGGCCAAGGCCCAGGAGCGGATGAAGGAGGCCGAGGAAGCCGCCAAGGCAGAGGCCGAAGCCCCGGCGGCCGACGCCGCTCCCGAACCGGCCGCCGAGGAGGCGCCTGCCGAGGATGCCGCCCCCGAACCGGCCGCCGAAGAAGCGCCGGTGGAAGAGCCCGCGGCGGAGCCGGCTGCCGAGGAACCCCCGGCAGAGGAACCCGCGGCAGAAGCCGCTCAGGAACCGGCGGCGGAGGAGGCCCCGGCCGAAGAGCCTGCTGCTGAAGAGCCCGCTGCCGAGGAGCCGGGGGCGGAAGAACCAGCCGAGGAGAAGAAGGACGCTGGTTGACGCCGGTTTGATGCGGTCATGGCGGCGCGCCGAACCGGTTCCGCGGATCCCCCCGGCCTGGTGTGCGTCGGCGTTGTCTCAGGTGCGCGTGGGCTGAAGGGCGACATCCGAGTGCGGAGCTTCACCGCCGAGCCCGAGGGCGTCGCTGCCTACGGACCCGTGGTCGACGAGAATGGTGCGCCGTTGTTCGATCTGGCCGTCGTCGGGACGCACAAGAACGACGTCATCGTGCGCATCGAGGGCGTTGCCGATCGCACCCAAGCCGAGGGCTTGAAAGGAATCCGTCTCTACGTGCCCCGAACGGCGCTGCCGGAACCGGAGGCGGAGGAGTACTATCACGCCGATCTCATCGGCCTTGACGCCGAGATGGCCGGTGTCGGGACATTGGGGACCGTGAGGGCCGTACACGACTTCGGCGCCGGTGACGTGCTCGAGATCGATGGCGGAGCGGAGGGCCCGGTGATGGTGCCATTCACCCGCGCTGCCGTGCCCGAGGTGGACATCGCCGGCGGCCGGATCGTGATCGCGCCGATCCCCGGACTGCTTGCCGACGATGCGGAAGACGACAACGAGGAGGGTGAAGAGAAGGACACGCGGTGACCCGGGACGGACAATGGATCGCGCAGGTGTTGACCCTGTTTCCGGAGATGTTTCCGGGTCCTCTCGGGCTGTCGCTGGCCGGTGAGGCGCTGGCTGCGGGTCGATGGGGGTTGGAAACGGGGGACATCCGCGAGTTTGCGGGCGATAAACACCGCACCGTCGATGACGCGCCGTTCGGCGGCGGGCCCGGGATGGTGATGCGTCCCGATGTCCTCGACGCCGCGATTGCGGCGGCAAGCGCGCACCAGCCGGCACTGCCGCTGATTCTGCTCACCCCCCGCGGCCGCCCTCTGACCCAGCAACGGGTGCGGGCGCTGGCGGAGGGACCGGGCGCAACGGTGGTGTGTGGACGGTTCGAGGGTGTCGACGAGCGGGTCGTCGAAGCCTGGAAGCTGGACGAGATCAGCCTCGGCGATTTCGTCCTGTCGGGCGGCGAACCGGCGGCGATCGCGCTGATTGACGCCTGCGTCCGGCTACTCGCCGGGGTCGTCGGCGAACCGCGGTCGCTGGACGAGGAGAGTTTCGAACGGGGGCTTCTGGAGTACCCCCACTATACGAGGCCCCGCGACTGGCGCGGCCGCGAGGTGCCGGAGGTTCTGTTGTCCGGCCACCACGAGCGGATCGACTCCTGGCGCCGGGCGGAGGCGGAACGGATTACGCGGGAACGGCGCCCAGACCTCTGGGCGCACTATGAAAGACAGATGGACGGAGCGGCCGCCGACGGCGGCGGCCAGGGCAGGAAGGAAGACGTACGATGAACGTGGTCGAAGAAATCGAACAGGAGGAGGTCGCCAAGCTGCGCGCGGCGCGGGGTGTTCCCCCGTTTGCGCCGGGCGACACGGTGCGGGTTTCGGTCAAGGTCGTCGAAGGCAGCCGCGAACGCGTCCAGGCCTATGAGGGCGTTTGCATCGCACGCAAGAATGACGGACTGAACTCGTCGTTTACCGTCCGCAAGATCTCCTACGGCGAGGGCGTCGAGCGGGTGTTTCCGCTCTATTCACCGAACATCGCCGGGATCGAGGTTGTGCGCCGCGGCGACGTGCGCCGGGCGAAGCTCTACTATCTGCGCGGCCGCCGCGGCAAACGCGCCCGCATCGCCGAGAAGACGGATGGCTTTGCAGCCAAGCTGACGGCCGACGAGAAGCGCGTCGCGCAGGCGGCCAAGGAGGCCGCCGTTCAGGCTGCCCGTGCCAAGGAGGCGGAGAAGAAGAAGGCCGCAGAAACCGCAGACAAAGCCGCATCCGAGGCAAGCGAAGCAGCGACTGAATCCACCGAATAGAATCCGCGCGGCGCTTGGCCGAGGGGAGGCGAGGCGCCTGCGTTCCATGGAGGTGACATGTCGACGCCGCGCACGCTGTTCGACAAGATCTGGGAAAACCATCTGGTCGACGTGCAGGAGGACGGAACCTGTCTTCTTTATGTCGATCGACACCTCGTTCATGAAGTGACCAGCCCGCAGGCCTTTGAAGGGCTGCGGATGGCCGGCCGGTCCGTTCGCCGCCCGGCGGCGACGCTGGCGGTCGCTGACCACAATGTGCCGACCACCGACCGCTCGGCGGGAATCGCCGACGAAGAATCGCGCATCCAAGTCGAAACCCTGGCCGAGAACTGTGCCGCGTTTGGCGTTCCGTACCTGTCGATGGACGACGTCCGCCAGGGGATCGTTCACATCGTCGGCCCCGAACAGGGGTTTACTCTACCCGGCGCGACCATCGTCTGCGGCGACTCCCACACCTCGACTCACGGCGCCTTCGGCGCGCTGGCGTTCGGGATAGGCACGTCCGAGGTCGAGCACGTGCTGGCAACCCAGACACTGCTGCAGCAGCCGGCAAAGAACATGCGCGTCTCCGTCGATGGCGAACTGCCGCTGGGAGTCACCGCCAAGGACATCGTGCTGGCGATCATCGGCACCATCGGCACCGCGGGCGGCACCGGCCATGTCATCGAGTATGCCGGCGACGCGATCCGGCGGCTCAGCATAGAAGGCCGCATGACGGTCTGCAACATGACCATCGAGGCCGGGGCGCGCGCCGGGTTGATCGCTCCCGACGAGACGACGTTCCGATATCTCGAAGGCCGGCCAATGGCGCCGACGGGTGCCGCTTGGGAGCAGGCCTTGGCCTACTGGCGGACGTTGCCGACCGACGACGGCGCGACATTCGATCAGGAGGTGACCGTGGAAGCCGCGGACATCGCGCCCCAGGTGACCTGGGGCACCAGCCCCGAGGACGTGGTTCCGATCACCGGCGCCGTTCCGGATCCGGCGGAAGCGGCCGACGAGGCCAAGGCCCAGGCCATGCGCCGTTCGCTGGACTACATGGGGCTGACGCCCGGGACGCCGATGCGCGACATCGCCGTCGACCGGGTGTTCATCGGGTCGTGCACCAACGGCCGCATCGAGGACCTGCGCGAAGTGGCACGCGTCGCCGCCGGGCGCCGTGTCGCCGATGGCGTTGGCGCGATGATCGTCCCGGGCTCCGGCCTGGTGAAGGAGCAGGCCGAACGGGAAGGCCTCGACCGCGTGTTCATCGAAGCGGGCTTCGAGTGGCGCGAACCCGGCTGTTCCATGTGCCTGGCGATGAATGTCGACAAGCTGGCACCGGGCGAACGCTGCGCCTCGACGTCGAACCGCAACTTCGAAGGCCGGCAGGGCCGGGGCGGCCGCACCCACCTTGTCAGCCCGGCGATGGCGGTCGCGGCGGCCGTCACTGGAAAGCTCGCGGACGTCCGGGATCTGTAATCGATGGAGTCGCCTGCAGCCGGCGAAGACGCAGAAAGCGGAGCGATTGCGGTATCGCCACACCCGGCGGATCAGCGAGCACGATACGCGGGATTCTTCTCTCGTGGCACGTCGCTTGTAATCGATGCACTTCTGGTGGCTGTGGCCTGCACGCTGGTTTTCGCGGCCGTGAACTACTCGATTGGGCCGACTTTCTGGCCACTCGTGCGGATTTCCATGAGCACAGAAACCTCGTCCACGCCGGTGCAGGAAGAGTTGGCGTCCGGAACGACCCGGACGGTTATACCATTCGAGCGGCGGGCGACGGTATGGGGATTGGGTGACGTTCTTATAAAAGGAAGATATGTTCTCCCCGCCAATGAAAGAGATAAAAAGAAAGAGATAATTGATTCCGTCAAAGATATGAAAGATGGAACTGATGTTTTGGTTTCATTATCTTTAAATATTTACTTCATAACATTGTTTATTTATGGCGGAATCGCCGAATCATCGCGATTCAGAGCCACGGTGGGAAAGAAATTCTTGGGAATCTATGTATCTCTCGACAATGGCGGCCGCGTGGAGCTGTGGAAATCGATGGTCCGCAATCTGATGAAGGTGATTACGCTCATCAGCATTTTCGGCTTCGTTATGGTGTGGTTCATGAGGCGAAAGAAGATGCTCCACGACTTCGTGCTGGGTTCGGTCGTGATGGATGTCGATCTCGTGCCGTTCGCTGGACGAGAGGAACGTAGCAAGGGTGCGGTGTAGCCGGCCCGTCGCGGGAGAAGGAAGATGGAGAAGTTCACCACACTCACCGGTGTCGCCGCGCCGCTCGATCTGGTCAATGTCGACACGGACATGATCATCCCCAAGCAGTTCCTGAAGACCATCAAGCGGACGGGACTGGCCGAGGGGTTGTTCTACGACATGCGCCACGAACCCGATGGTTCGGTGAAGGAAGGATTCGTCCTCGATCAGCCGGCCTATCGCAATGCCAAAGTCCTCATTGCCGGCGAGAACTTCGGCTGCGGGTCGTCGCGCGAGCACGCGCCGTGGGCGCTCCTGGACTTCGGCATCCGGTGCGTCGTTGCGCCCAGCTTCGCCGACATCTTTTTCAACAACTGCTTCAAGAACGGCATCCTGCCCATCGTCCTGCCGCGCGACGCGATCGCCAAGCTGCTGGACGATGCCGCGCGCGGCGCCAACGCGACGATCACCGTCGACCTCGAAAATCAGGTGATCACCGGTCCCGACGGCGGCAGCATCGCCTTCGATGTCGATCCGTTCAGAAAGCATTGCCTGATCAACGGCCTCGACGACATCGGCCTGACCCTGGAGAAGGCCGACGCCATCGATGCGTTCGAAAAAGCGCAGGAAACGGCTCAGCCCTGGCTTTAAGGCGAGCGGCTTTTACACTATGGTGGGCGGGTCTGGCCGAGGCCGTTTCGGACCCTGGGTCAAAAGTCTGCGACGCGTAGGGGGGAGGACTGCGCCGAAGGAGTCCCGACACCCCGAATCTGAATGTCCCTCTGCTGGAAAAAGAGTCCGTGGCGGCCGGTCCCGGCGGCAACTGGTATGCCTAGTGCTCCAGAAACATCCCGGGCCGAGACCGCATCGGATGGGCAATGGACAGGGCCTTCGCAAAGAACCACGAAGGCTCCTGGCGGCTTGGTGCGGTGGGTTGATCGACCCATCCCGCCCAAGAAACAACAAAAGGTGAAGTGCTCATGAGCGAAGTAAAGAAACTCCTGATCCTCGCCGGCGACGGTATCGGCCCGGAGGTGATGACCGAGGTCCGGCGTATCATCGACTGGCTGGCCCGCCGTCGTAACACCGCATTCGACGTTTCCGAGGGCCTGGTCGGCGGGGCGGCGATCGACGTCTACGGCGTGCCGCTTGCCGACGAAACCATGGCCGAGGCACTGGGCTCGGACGCGGTGCTGCTGGGTGCGGTCGGCGGGCCGAAGTGGGACGATCTTCCGTTTGACCGCAAGCCCGAACGCGGGCTCCTGCGCCTGCGCAAGGAGATGGATCTGTTCGCCAACCTGCGCCCGGCGACCGTGTTCGCCGCGCTGGCCGACGCTTCGACCTTGAAGCGCGAACTGGTCGCCGGCCTCGACATCATGATCGTCCGCGAACTGACCAGTGGCGTCTATTTCGGCGAACCGCGCGGCATCGAGGACCTGCCCGGCGGTGGACGTCGCGGATTCAATACCCAGTCCTACACGACCGAGGAGATCCAACGGGTCGCCGCCATCGCCTTTGAGCTCGCCCGCAAACGCGGCAACCGCGTGTGCTCGGTGGAGAAGGCCAACGTCATGGAGAGCGGCGTCCTCTGGCGCGAAGAGGTCCAGGCGCTTCATGACGAGTCGTACAAGGACGTCGAGTTGAGTCACATGTATGCCGACAATTGCGCCATGCAGCTGGTCCGCGCGCCGGCACAGTTCGATGTCATCGTCACCGACAACCTGTTCGGCGACATGCTGTCCGACGAAGCGGCTATGCTCACCGGTTCGCTGGGCATGCTGCCGTCTGCCTCGCTCGGTGCCGCCGATGACAAGGGCAATCGGATGGCGCTTTACGAGCCGGTGCATGGTTCCGCCCCCGATATCGCCGGCCAGGGGCTGGCCAACCCGCTGGCGGCGATCCTCAGCTTTGCCATGTGCCTGCGCTATTCGTTCGACATGGCCGTCGAGGCCGATCTGGTCGAAACGGCGGTGACGACGGTCCTGGACGGCGGTTTGCGTACCGCCGACATCATGCAGGACGGCATGGCCCGGGTGTCGACGACCGTGATGGGCGAGGCCATCACCCGCGAGCTCGACAAGATTGCCGCATAGGGGGAAGGGCGCAGAAATCGGGCAGACCGTCAAAACAACAGACGGTAGAGCAGCGGAATCAGCAGCGCCGTCGCCAAGCCGTTGAGGCCCATGGCCAGGCCTGAGAATGCCCCCGCCGTTTCGCTGAGCTGAAACGCGCGGGCGGTGCCGATGCCGTGGGACGCGACGCCGATGGCCAGGCCGGGCGCACGGTCGTCGCGAACGCGCACCAGGCGAACGATCCAGCTTCCGAGCGCCGCGCCGGTGATGCCGGTGAGGATCACCAGGACGGCGGTCAGCGACGGCAAGCCGCCAATGTCCTCGGCGATAGCCATGGCAATGGGTGCGGTCGCCGATTTGGGCGCCAGCGACAGCATGGTCGTCTCCGATGCACCCATCACCCAGGCGATACCAACCGCACTCGCGGCCGCGGTCAGCGAGCCGGCGACAAGCGCGACCAGCAGCGCCACCGCCGAGCGCCGGACCTGCGCGAACTGGCGGTAGAGCGGCACGGCCAACGCCACCGTCGCCGGGCCGAGCAGGAAGTGGACGAACTGGGCACCTTCGAAGTAGGTGGCATAGTCGGTGTCGGTCGCGGCCAGCAGATCGGCGATCAGGGCAACGGCAATGAGCACCGGGTTGGCCAAAGCGTTGCCGCCACACTTCAGGTGAATCCAGCGTCCCACCTGATACGCCAGCAGGGTAAGGGTCAGCCCGGTGAGCGGACTCGCCGCCAGGTAAACCCAGATGTCCCGCACGTCCGCGCTCATCCGTCATCTCCGTTCCGGGTCAGCCGCTGGAGCCCGCGCATGACCAGCGCGGTAACGGCGATGGTGATGATCGTGCTGCCGATCAGCGCCACGACGATCGGCTGCCACTCGTCGGTGATGCGGCCGAGGTGCAGCATGACGCCGGCGCCGGCCGGAACGAACAGCAGCGACAAGTGGTCGAGAAGCCCCCCGGCCGTGGACTTGAGCCCGTCGGCGAGGCTACCGCGGACAACGAGCCCGGCAAACAGCAGCGCCATGCCGATCACCGGTCCGGGGACGGGTATGCCGAACGCAACGGAGATCACTTCGCCGGCCAGCTGGCAGACAAGCAACAAGGTAATGAAGTTCAGGACCATTGGTCTCCTATGATGATTGTCCAGCGGGATTTTGCTGTCCCGTGATTTTGAAGGCCGGGAAGTCCTCGAAGACCCAGCCGTTCTTGAGCGTGTCGTAAATGATCTTGAGGAGTTTACGCGCCGTGGCGATG
>Ga0209568_1000090_pt1 | contig 31429 bp, 31 predicted proteins | sample WorMetOlspDAHAB2_FD_187406 | JGI IMG/M metagenome (GOLD analysis project Ga0209568, IMG submission 187406) | Marine gutless worms symbiont microbial communities from Max Planck institute for Marine Microbiology, Germany - Olavius sp. DAHAB.2... ...
CATCGCCACGGCGCGTAAACTCCTCAAGATCATTTACGACACGCTCAAGAACGGCTGGGTCTTCGAGGACTTCCCGGCCTTCAAAATCACGGGACAGCAAAATCCCGCTGGACAATCATCATAGGAGGACCGGAGATGGTCGAACAGCACAGCGAAAAAGTCACCTTCGTCGGCGCCGACGGTGAGAGCCGCCTCGCCGCCAGGCTCGACCTGCCGGCATCGAAGCCCCGCGCGTTCGCGCTGTTCGCCCACTGCTTCACCTGCACCAAGGACATCTTCGCCGCCGGGCGCATCGCGTCGACGCTGACCCGGCACGGCATCGCCGTGCTGCGCTTCGACTTCACCGGCCTCGGGCATTCGGAAGGCGAGTTCGCCAACACCAACTTCTCGTCCAACGTCGGCGACCTGATCGCCGGACGGCCGTTTCGTGTCCGCAAGCAGTTCCTCGACGACATCGAGGGCCACAAGCTGGACGAGGCCATTGCCGCGCTCAAGAAGGCGCTCCTCGTCTTTCACGGCCCGCTGGATTCCACCGTCGGCATCGACAACGCGTCCCGGATCTTCACCGCCGCCAAGCACCCCAAGAGCTTCGTCTCCCTGGACGACGCCGACCATCTGCTGAGCAAGCGCGAAGACGCCGTCTACGTGGCCGATGTGATCGCCGCCTGGGCCGAGCGCTACGTCGGCGCTCCGGAGCCGGCGGCTGTTCCCGAGCTGACGGCGCCGCCGGATGCGGTGGTCGTCGCCGAGACCGGCACCGGCAAGTTCGCCAACATCGTCTCGGTCGGCGGCAAGCACACGCTGCTGGCCGACGAGCCGGTGACCGTCGGCGGCACCGATACGGGGCCGGCGCCCTACGACCTGCTGCTGGCCGGCCTCGGCGCCTGCACCACGATGACCATGCGCCTGTATGCCGAGCACAAGGGGCTGCCGCTGGAGCACGTGTCGGTAACCATGCGTCACGGCAAGATCCACGCCGCCGACTGCGAGGACTGCGAAACCCGCGAGGGCAGGGTCGACCGCATCGACCGCGAGATCGAGATCACCGGGCCGCTCGACGAGGCCGGACGGGCGAAGCTGCTCGAGATCGCCGACAAGTGCCCGGTGCACCGGACGCTGCACGCGGAGGTGAAGATCGACACCCGGCTGAAGGCCTGAACGGAGGTCCGGTGACCGCTTCCAAGGACGCCATCGCTGCTCGCGCCAAGGCCTATCCCTTCGCACCACCGACGCAGTCCTACGTGTTGGTCGGCGACCGGTCCCACGCCGTAGTCGACGCGAGCGACGAAGGATTGGCGACGGCGGTGCGCGAAGGCGGCGGCGACCCCGGCCGTCTCGCCGAGCCACGGACGCCGGTGATCGCCTGGGGCTCCAACGCCTCGCCGACACGGCTGGCCGAGAAGTTCGGCGATCTGGGCGCCGCCGCGGTGATCCCGGTGCTGTATGCCGAGCTCCGCGACTTCGCCGTCGTCCACTCGGCCCACCTCTCCGCCTACGGCTCGGTGCCGGCGACGGGCCAGCGTGCACCCGGCGCCCGCTCCAAGGTGTTCGTCGCGATGCTGACCGACGCCCAGCTCGACCGCATGCATTCCACCGAGGCCATCGGGCGGAACTACGGGTTCTACCGCCTGGACGGACTCCGGCTCGCCTTCGAAGGTGGGCATGTCGCGGACACGGCCTGCGCCTATCTGAGCCTGCACGGATGCCTCGACGTCGACGGGGAGAACGTCGCCCTCGCCGCCGTCGAGGCCGAGGGCGTGCCGTTCCGTTCCCTCGATCAGGTCGCCGTGCTCTCGCTGGTCCGCGACCGCCTGGCGCCCGGTACCCGCCTCGACGACTTCATTCACGAAACCGTCACCGACGAGAGCTTGCGCGCACGCCGCATCGCCATCCTGCGCGAAACCGCGTCGCCGTCGCCCACCGGCGACGGTCGGTCGACGAGACTCCTCTAGAGCTTAGGGCCAGAAGCGGCCCGAACCGCCGACGACGACGTTCAACAGGCCAATGGTCAGGTTGATGGCGACGACGCGGCGGATGCGGCCCATGTTCGCCGCCGCCTTTGTCCACTCCTCGGCCTCGACGGCGCGGAGGAAACGGGGGTAGGGCACGAAGAACAGGTAGAAGAACAGCACCATCATGAACAGGCACGGAGCCGTGCATCACCTGCACGTGGTAGCCGGCATTGGCGAAGCCGTCGAAGGCGCCGAACACCATCGCGTAGCCGGTCACCAGCAGGATGATCACCGAGGCCCAGACCCAGGGGAAGAACCTGGGCAGCACCGCCGCCCACAGCTTCAGGGGCGCTGGCGGTTCGAGGGCACCCGTGGCCGGGCGCAGCACCACGTAGGCGAAGAACATGCCGCCGACCCAGATCACCGCGGCCAGCGCGTGCAGCATGGTGGCGATGGTGGCGAAGTTCGACATGGCGTCCGTGATAGGCGGAGGCGGCCGGTGACGGCAAGCGGTTTTGGGAGAGGGGGCATTGCCAGGGGCGACGATCTGACGCGCCGTGCCCTTGGACAAACCCTCGCGGCGGCTCATCGCACCCTTGCCGTTTATCGCTATTTTGCTATAGTGGGTCGATGCCGTGGCGTGTCGAGACGCTGAACGCCGCCGTTGATGCGGAACTAGAAGCGCTCGAACCGGTGCTTCGGGCGAAGTTCCTGCATATCGCCGAACTGCTGGAGACCTTTGGCCGCATCAAGTGCGCGAACCCTACGTAAAACCGCTCGGCGACAAGCTCTGGGAAATCCGCATGAAGGGGCCGAGCGGCATCGCCAGGGCGATCTACATAGCGGCCACGGGCCAGCGGATTGTCGTCCTCCACGCCTTCGTCAAGAAGACGCGGAAGACGCCGCGAGCGGCGATCGCGCTGGCCGCGAAACGGGCCAAGGAGGTGAAGCCGTGACCACGCTTTCGCGCTTGAAGAAGCAGTGGATGACCGATCCCGCCGTGCGCGAGGCCTATGACGCCCAGGCGCCGGAGTTCGAGATCGCCCGTGCGCTGGTCAAAGCCCGCACCGATGCCGGACTGACCCAGGAGGAAGTGGCCCGGCGCATGGGTACGACCCAGTCCGTGGTCGCCCGCCTGGAGAGCGGCCGCGCCACGCCCAGCCTCAGGACCCTCTACCGCTACGCCGAGGCCACAGGGACGCGGCCGGAAATCCGCCTCGTCCACGGCTGAGATCGGCCGCCTCAAAGCCGGGACAGCACCTCGCCGGCCAGGGCGCGGACCTCTGCGGCGGCCGGACTCGATGCGGCCGTCTCGATCACCGTCCGGCCTTCGAGCATGCTGGCGGCGAAGCCGACCCGGTTGCCGATGCTGGTCGCGGCGGTGTCGAGGTCGTCGTCGGCGAGCTTGGCGCGCATGGCGTCGGCAACACGACCCCGCGGCGGCACCCGGTTGAGCACGACGAGCGCGGGCACCTTGGCCTTGCGGGCCAGCTCCATGGTCGGCCTGGTCGCCCACACGTCCATGGGGCTCGGCTGCACCGGTACCAGCACAAGGTTGGCGGCGCGCACGGCGACCCGGGCTTCGGTCTCGGCGTGGGGTGGGCTGTCGATGATGACGATGTCGTGGCTGCGCTTGAGCCGCGATACCTCGTTCCCTGCGCGGTAGCCGGCGACTTCGACCACGTCGATAGCATGGATTGTCCTGGCGCCGTTGTCGGCACGGATGCGCGCCCAGTCGGCGAGGCTCTTCTGCGGATCGATGTCGACCAGTGCGACGCGCTTGCCGGCGGCGGCGAAGGCGACGCCCAGTTGCGCGACCAGCGTGGTCTTTCCGGCGCCGCCCTTCTGTTGGGCGACGGTCAGCACTTTTGCCGCCATCGTCGGTTCCCCCCTTGCGTGGCGTTTGGATGTTTTACGTTGGGGCGGCTCATCGAACGGCCGCTTGCTCTCAGGCTAACGCTGTGGGGGCGGTTTGCAAGGCCGCGTCGCGCCAAGGTCGAAATTTCGTCACGAAAAGAACTTGAGGTAGATACCATAAGCAATCCCGCCGACAGCCCAGACCACGAAGAACGCCGCGGGGAGATGTTTTCGCCAGCTTTCCTCTTCGTCCGGCGCAAAGCCGTACAGCTCGCTCATGCCAACACTGAATATCAGCCAGGCCAGCGCGAAGATCGGTCCGATCACGGGAAAGGCCAGGACGACGGAACTCGCGGCGAAACCGAACCCCGTCCACCCGGCGTTCATAAAGATGTAGAGCCATACAAAAGCGGATACGAACAAGGGAGTGAGACAAGCGAATACAAGGAGCAATCCACTACCGCTACCGGACAATACGGCTCCGATGGACGCCAAAAACGGCCAGATCGTCATGAACAGCGCCAGGCGAGGGGGACTTCGATGGTCGAATCCCCTGCTGCGGACCATCTTTCGCGCCAATAACAAGTAGCAGGTATAGTGAAATACTGCCGATAGGGGAATAAAAAATATCATTTTTGGTAAGAACAGAAAGTCACAACAGAGTATACGGTATATTTTTCAGGTTTTCGTGTTAATAAATTCAATCATTCCCTTTAAAGGGCCATTCCGTCGCGAGAGATGCCTAACTGAGTGTCTGGTTCCGACGTGTAATCTCTGGCCGAAGAACGAACTCGATCGCCCGGGGCTTGTGAACGGCGGCGAAGGCGGATCCACACAGGCGCCACCCAGGCTCGCGCGGATCAGGCTAGCGCCATGAGGGCCTTTTGCAAGAGAGAGTCTCGCAAGAGTCGCGGCTTTTCAGTGGAAATCCCTGGAATAGAACTCGAATTTGGCCTCGTCGGCGCGGCTGGGGGCGAGGTCGGCGGTGAGGTCGCCGAGCACGGGGTCGAGGTCCCACAGCCGCTCGGCGAGAATGTGCACCACCGCGCCCTCGCGCTGCACCGGCCCGGAGATGCCGATCAGCGTCGCCCGCAGCACCGTCTTGCGGAACCGCTCGAACACCTTCGGCCAGACGATCAGGTTGGCGTGGCCGCTCTCGTCTTCGAGGGTGATGAAGATGACGCCGCTGGCGCTGCCCGGCCGCTGGCGGGTGATCACCAGGCCCGCGGTCTTCACCCGCCGGCCGTGGGGGAAGCCGGTGGCGGCGGCCGTCGGCCGGAAGCCATCGGCCTCAAGACGGTCGCGGAGGATGGTCAGCGGGTGGGCCTTCAGCGACAGCCGCACGGCGCGGTAGTCGTCGGCCACCTGTTCGCCGAGCGCCGCCTCGGGCAGGGTCACCATGGGCTCGTCGCCGCGTTCGGCATCTTCGGCGCTGGCGTGGTTTTCGGCGGCGGCGGCGAACAGCGGCAGCGGCGCCTCGCCGAGGCCACGGACCGCCCACAGGGCATCGCGCCGGCCGGCGCCGAGGGAACCGAAGGCGTCGGCGCCGGCGAGCAGTTCCAGCGCCCGGCGCCCCAGCCCGGCGCGACGGGCGAGGGCGCCGACATCAGACGTGTCGCGAAAGCCGTCGCCCCGCGCCGCGGCGATGGCCTTGGCATCCTCCTCGGCCAGTCCCTTGACCTGGCGAAAGCCGAGGCGCAGCGCGGCGCCGCCCTCGCATGCGGACGGCTCCAGCGTGCAGTCCCAGTCGCTGAAGCCGACATCGACGGGGCGGACCTCGACGCCATGGTCGCGGGCGTCGCCGACGATCTGCGCCGGCGCGTAGAAGCCCATCGGCTGGCTGTTCAACAGCGCCGCCGCGAACGCCGCCGGATAGTGCCGCTTCAGCCACGACGACACATAGACGATCAGCGCGAAGCTGGCGGCATGGCTCTCGGGGAAGCCGTAGTCGGCGAAGCCCTCGATCTGCTTGAAGCAGCGCTCGGCGAAGTCGCGCTCGTAGCCGCGCCCGAGCATGCCGTCGATGAACTTGTCGCGGAACCCGTGGATGGTGCCGAAGCGGCGGAAGGTCGCCATGGCCCGGCGCAGCCCGTCGGCCTCGCTCGGGCTGAACCCGGCGGCGACGATGGCGATCTTCATCGCCTGTTCCTGAAAAAGCGGTATTCCCAAGGCCTTGCCGAGCACATCTTCGAGTTCCTTGGAAGGAAACGAGACCTCTTCCAGGCCCTGGCGGCGGCGCAGGTAGGGGTGCACCATGTCGCCCTGGATGGGGCCGGGGCGGACGATCGCCACCTCGATCACCAGGTCGTAGAACGAGCGCGGCCGGAGCCTCGGCAGCATGCTCATCTGCGCCCGGCTCTCGACCTGGAACACGCCGACCGAGTCGGCCTCGCACAGCATGTCGTAGACGGCAGGGTCCTCGGCCGGCACGGTGGCGAGCGTCAGCGCCCGGCCGTGGTGGCGCTCGATCAGCTCGAAGGCCTTGCGCACGCAGGTCAGCATGCCGAGGCCAAGGAGGTCGATCTTCAGGATTCCAAGGGCGTCGAGGTCGTCCTTGTCCCACTCGATGACGGTGCGGTCCTCCATCGCCGCGTTCTCGATCGGCACCACCTGCGACAGCGGGCTCTTGGTGATCACCATGCCGCCGGTGTGCTGCGACAGATGCCGGGGAAAGCCGCGCAGCTCGCGGGCAAGGTCGATGACCATGCGCACCGTGCGCTCGCCGGGATCGAGGCCGGCGGCGCGGATGTCGGCGTCAGTGACCTCGGACCACGAGCGCCGCCAGAAGGCGCTCTGCAGGGCGACGATGGAGTCCTCGCTGAGGCCCATGGCCTTGCCGACCTCGCGCAGCGCGCTCTTGGTGCGATAGCGGATCACCGTCGCGGTCATCCCGGAGCGCTTGCGGCCGTACTTGCCGTAGACGTACTGGATCACCTCCTCGCGGCGCTCGTGCTCGAAGTCGACGTCGATGTCCGGCGGCTCGTTGCGCTCGGCCGAGACGAAGCGCTCGAACAGCAGGTCGACCCGCGCCGGGTCGACGGCGGTGATGCCGAGGCAGAAGCAGACGGACGAGTTCGCCGCCGAGCCGCGGCCCTGGCAGAGGATGTCGCGCCCGCGGGCGAAGCTGACGATGTCTTGGACGGTGAGGAAGTAGGGGGCGAAGCCGAGCTCGCCGATCAGTTCCAGCTCGTGGGTGACCTGGTCGCGGACCTTTTCGGGCACGCCATCGGGATAGCGCTCGGCGGCGCCGGTCCAGGCGAGGCGGATCAGTTCCTCCTGCGGCGTGCGCCCGTCAGGCACCGGATCGACCGGGTATTCGTAGCGCAGCTCGTCGAGACTGAAGCGGCAGGCAGCGGCGATCTCGACGGTGCGGGCGATGGCGTCCGGCCGGTCACGGAACAGCCGCGCCATCTCGGCGGCCGGCTTCAGGTGGCGCTCGGCGTTGGCGTGCAGCCGGAAGCCGGCGTCGTGGATGGTGCAGTGCTCGCGGATGCAGGTGAGCACGTCCTGCAAGGGCCGGCGCTCGGCCGCATGGGCGTGGACGTCGTTGGTGGCGACCAGCGGCACGCCGCGCGCGGCGGAAAGGTCGCCCAGGTTCGCAAGCCGACGGGCATCGTCGCCGTAATAAAGATTATTCACAGAGAGATAGAGGCTTTTATTGAAGTCATTTCTGAGTTTCGAAAGGGTCTCGGCGAAGGCCGCGTCGGGCACCGCGGGCGGCACGGTGATGACGATCTGGCCCTCGCCGTGGGCGCAGACGTCGCTGAGCGTGAGGTCGCATTCGCCCTTGGGCGCGCGGCGGCGGCCGATGGTCAGCAGCGTCGACAACCGCCCGTAGGCGGCGCGGTCGGTGGGCAGCACAACGAGCTCCGGCCCATCGGCGGGGGCGAGGCGGGCGCCGACGACAAGGCGGATGCCGGCCTGCTTCGCCGCCACGTGGGCGCGGACCACCCCGGCCAGGGTGTCGCGGTCGGTGATCGCTACCGCCTCCAGGCCAAGGACGGCGGCGGTGGCGACCAGCTCCTCGGGCATCGACGCCCCGCGCAGGAACGAGAACGCGCTGGCCACCTGCAGTTCGGCATAGGCGGTCATGATCTTTGCTCGTCCTCGTCGCCGGGCACATCAGCATCGCCCGGCGTCGCTCTGTGATCTCCATCTGTACGGGCGGGTTTCAAACCCACCCTCACGGCGTCGACATCGGCGGACCGGTCAGGGTTTTCGCGATCGAACGCCCATCGGGCCGGATTCGTCGCGATGTACTCGCGGATGTCTGCCAATGACGCTTCATCTCGGATGATGTGTTCGTGGTAGCCGCGTTGCCAGACCGGTTGCCCCGGCGTGCGCCTGATCTCGTTGATCCGTCTTGCCGAGAACGTTTTGAAGGCCCGGGCGATTTCGGGAAGGCCATGTTGACCGGCGCTCTCTGGGGCGAGAATGAGGATGCCGTGGACATGGTTGGGCATGACTACGAACGCATCCAACATGATCTGGGGGTAGTGCTCCGGGAGGTCGTGCCAGCACGCCTGAACGGCCGATTCAAGGGCGTTTGCCCGCATGGTTTCCTCGTGCACGGTTCCGAAAAGAAACCGGCGGCCGTGGGTGCAGACGGTGACGAAATAGGCGCCGGGAGAGGCGTAGTCGTGGTGAGGCAGCCGCAGGGAGTTGTGCCGGCTAGGGGCAGGCCGGCGGGAGGTTTCGCCCGGTTCCGGCGATGTGAGGGCGGGTTTGACGCTGCGCGTCCGCTTCGCGCAGAAACCCGCCCCTACGATATCTGGGGCGTCTTCCACTGAAGGTGTGTCACCGCTCTCTGTAGGGGCGGGTTTCAAACCCGCCCGTACGGTGTTGGAGCCGGAGGATCGGTATTGTCCGTTGTTGTCCGGTGGCGCCGGAACAGGCGGTGTGGGGGTGGGTTTCAAACCCACCCCTACGGTATCGGGGCAATGATGTTCAGGTGTAGGGGCGGGTTTCTGCGCGAAGCGGACGCGCAGCGTCAAACCCGCCCGTACGGCGTTGGGATATTGACGTTTCTGGCTCATGGGAACACCCCGTGCAGGTACCAGCGCGGCGGGGTGTCGGCGCGGTAGAGGCCCTCGCGGAACACCCAGAAGCGCCGCCCGTCGGCGTCCTCGATGCGGTAGTAGTCGCGCACCCGGGACTGATGCTCGGGGTCGTGGCCGCCATCGGCGCGCCACCACTCGGGGCCGATACGCTCGGGGCCGTCGGCGGCGGCGATGCGCAGCTGCGAGCGGCGCCAGCGCACCATCACCGGCGGGCCGTCGGGGACCGGGGCGATGACCTCGATGGGCTCCGGCGACGGCAACAGGTGCAGGGGCCTGGGCTGGCGCGGCCGCTCGGGACCGTCCTCGATACCGGCAGCGGGGGCGAGGGCGGCGACCTCCCGGCAGGCGCGCTCGGGGACGTGGCTGGCGTGATCGGCGAGGCGGACGACGGTGCTGGGGCCGAGCCGGTTGCCGAGCCGGTCGCCGAGCCGGTCGGCCAGCTGGGCGATGCCGTCGGCACGGCTGGCGGCGCCGTCGTCGAGCACCGTCTGCTCCGGCGGCAGCGGATCGGCGGCGAGGGCCGCCAGCGTCATCACCTCGACGCCGAAGCCGGCATCGAGCCCGTCCAGCTTGTCGCGGAACAGCCGCTCGAGGTGGCCAGCGTCGCGGACCGGGCGGCCGGTGCCGACCATGGCGCGGGCGACGGTGGCGTCGGTGCGGTAAAGCGCCAGCTCCAGCCGCCGGGCACCCTGGTGACCGGCGGCGAGGAGGCCGCACAGCTCGTCCAGCAGGGTGCGCGTCGCCAGGGCCACGTCCTCGGCCCGGCCGATGGGTTCGACGAAGGGCAGCCGGGCGCGCAGCGGTGCCACCGGGCGGCGAGGGGCGCCCGCGGCAGGCCGAGAAGGTCGCCGACGCGGCGCAGGCCGACCCGGTCGAGGCCCTCGACCACTACCGCCGGCAGCCGCAGCGCGGCCACCGGCAGTGGCGCCAGCGCCGCCTCGGCACCGCCCGGCGGCACGATGCGGGTTGCCTGGCCGGGGGTGTCGGCACTCGGGCTTGCCGTTGGCCGGGCGCCGGCGAGGGGATGCTCTGTGCGGGGATGGCGGGCGGCGATGCGCCGGCCGTCCACCGGCCGATGATCTTGGGAAGGCGCCGGATCCGCCAGGCCCAGCCGGGCCACCGCCCAGGCGGCGCCGGGGGTGTCGGCAAGCGCCGCGGCGGCGGCGAAGCCGAGGCCGGCGAAGCGGCCGACCAGGTCGTCGAGCAGTGCCTGCTCGCCGCCGAACAGATGGGCGCAGCCGCTGACGTCCAGCCACAGCCCGGCACCGCCGCCGGCGCCGTAGGCGCCATGCTCGTCGACCGCCGTCCACGGGCTGTAGCGCCCGCACCAGTCGGCCAGCCTCTCCAGCACCTGCCGATCGGCCGCCGGGTCGGCCTCGGCGACGGCGAGGCCGGGGAGCAGCGCCCGGGCATCGGCGAGCGGCATCCCCGGCGTTACGCCGCCCGCCCGTGCCGTCCGGTTGGCCGCCACCACCCGCACCCCGCCGTGGGCGGCGGTGACGGTGGCCAGCGGCGCCTCGGCCGATGCCGTGGCGCCCGGGGCTTGCGGGCTAGACCGCGCGCCGGACCGGGGCGGCGCCTTCCGCCGGCTCAGCCGGTCGGTGGCGAAGCTCGGCAGCCACAGCGAGACCACCCGTTTCATCCGAGCACTCCAACAGCCCCCCTCCAACAACCATGCCGTCGGCGCCCGCGTCGCGGCGCCGCGGTGATGGACCAGTTCGACCCGCCAGCGGAGGGCGCCGGCACCACACCGCGGTGCCCGCGCGCCCGGCGAGCCGGGCCAGCAGCAGCGCCGAGAAGCCGGCGGCGGCGGCGCTGGCACCCGCCTTCGCGAAGCCCGCTTCGGTGGGCGAAGGGAGGTCGGCGGCGGCGACCTCGTGCAGGCAGGCCCGGGGCAGGCCGCCCCACGGCAGCGCCGCGTCGACGGCTTCGACGCCGAGGGACAGCGGGGCCTCCCGCCGGCGCTCGCCGCGGCCGCCGATGCCCTGGATGCGCTCGCGCAGTTCGGCGATCAGCGCGGGGTCGGGACGGGCGTAGGCATCGGTCGCGGACATGGCGGGACGGTTCCGGTGCGAGCTGCTTGTTCTCTTTATGTTCTATAATTCACCGATGCGCCGGCGTCAACAGCGAGGTGAGAGGGAGCGTATTGCCCGGCCCGCCTGCGCAGGAAAAATTGTGCACTGCACAATTTGCTTGACAGAGCGGAAATAAAGGCCTATATGGGTATGCGTGTTGCAGTGCAGCATGTCACCGGAGGTGCCTTCGGGGCCTCCAACCTGAATCGCTTACGGATAAGGATTCGACACATGTCCGCTTACGAAAATGTCCTGACCCTCGGCAAAGACTCGACCGAGGCCGTCGTCGCTTCCGCGAAGGCGTACGCCGCCGGCACGCAGGAGGTCGCCACCACCGTTACCGCGCTGACCAAGGCCAACGTCGACCGCTGGGTCGCCGCCACCAAGTCCCTGGCCGCGGTGAAGAGTCCCGAGGAAGCGCTCGAGGTTCAGAGCGCCTACTTGCACGAGGCCCTTGAGCAGGCCGTCGCCGACGGCAAGGTTCTGATGGACCTCGGCAGCAAGGTCTTCGGCGAGGTGACCGCGCCGCTGGCCGCGCAGACCGACGTCTTCACCAAGTGGCTGCCCAAGGCCGCCTAATTCCGATCAACCGGAATCGACTGATACCCCGGGGCCGGATCTTCCGGCCCCGTTGCTATTTGGACTCCCAAAACCTTATGCAAACCGGTCGATGCCAAGGCCGTCGAGCGGGATGGCCGGTGCCGCGCCGCTGAGAAGATCGGCGACCACCTGCCCGGCGCCGCAAGCCATGGTCCAGCCGAGCGTGCCGTGGCCGGTGTTGAGATAGAGGTTGGCAATGGGCGTGGCGCCGATCACCGGTACCCCATCAGGCGTCGAGGGGCGGAGCCCGGCCCAATACTCGGCCGTCTCCGGATCGGCGCAGCCGGGGAACAGCTCCAGAGCCTTGTCGCGGATGAACCGCGCCCGGGCCTCGTTCATCGTCGTGTCGTAGCCGGCGAACTCGGCGGTGCCGGCGGCGCGGAGCCGATCGCCAAGGCGGCTGTAGACCATCTTGAATTCGTCGTCGATGAGGCTGACCACGGGCGCCCGCTCCGGATCGGTAACCGGCAGCGTCACCGAGTAGCCCTTGGCCGGATAGACCGGCAGCGTAAACCCTAGGGGGCGCAGCAGGGGAGGCGCATAGCTGGCGAGCGCGACGACGACGGCATCGGCTTCGTGAACACCGGCGTCGGTTTCGACGGCGGCGATCCGATTCCCCTCGGCGACGAGCCGCCGCACATCCGTTCCATAGACAAACGTCACGCCGAGACCGGCACAGATGTCGGCGAGCCCGGCGGTGAAGGCGTAGGCGTCGCCGCTCTCGTCGTCGTCGCTCATGATGCCGCCGACCAAGCCGGCGCGCGCCGCCGCCAGCGCCGGTTCGATGGCGACGCAGGCATCGGCGTCGACCATCCGGCGGACGCAGCCGTGCGCCGCCATCAGTTCCAGGTACGGCAGCGCGCTCTCGTATTCCCGCCGGTCGCGAAAGACGTGAAGAATGCCGCGTCCAAGATGGTCGTACGCGATTCTGGTCTCGGCCCGGATCTCGGCGATCCGCGCGCGGCTGTAGACGGCGATGCGCAGCGCGCGCTCGATGTTGAGGTGCACCCTCGCGCGCGTGCAGTTGGCGAGGAAGCGGAGCGTCCACGACCACAGCGCCGGGTCGGCGCGCAGCCGGTAGAGCAGCGGCGCGTCCGAGCGGCCCAGCCACTTTAGCGCCTTCCACGGCGTCGCCGGTGTCGCCCACGGGGTCACGTGGTTGGCCGAGATCTGGCCGCCGTTGGCGAAGCTGGTTTCCAGCGCCGGACCCGGCTGGCGGTCGACGACCGTCACCGCATGTCCGGCACGGGCCAGGGCATAGGCCGTGGCAACGCCGACAACACCGGCGCCCAGCACCAGGATGGTCACCGTCGGACTCCGTTCGCGGGGATCATGGACCGGGGTTATAGGACCGGCGGCCGTTTTCGACCAGTATGGGAACGGACTATCATCGCCGACGCCGGAACGGACATCGGCAAGGGGGGCTCCCGATGAACGACAGCGTGCTGCTCACCGTCGAAGAGATGTATGCCGCCGACGCCGCAGCGATCGCTGGCGGCGTCCCCGGTCTCGACCTGATGGAAGCGGCGGGAACGGCGATCGCCGAGGAAATCGCCGACCATTGGGCGCGACGCCCGGTGGCGGTGCTGTGCGGTCCCGGCAACAACGGCGGCGATGGGTTCGTCGTCGCCCGGCTGCTGGCCGAGCGCGGCTGGCCGGTGCGCCTCGGCCTGCTCGGCGCGGTCGAGAAGCTGAAAGGCGATGCCGCGGTCAACGCCGAACGCTGGTCCGGCAGGACCGAGGCGCTGTCGGTCGACCTGCTCAAAGGCGACCCGCTGGTCGTCGATGCGCTGTTCGGTGCCGGCCTGGCGCGGGGGCTCGACGGCGTCCCGGCCGAGGTCATCGAGGCGGTGAACGTGCGCGGCCTCGATTGCATCGGTGTCGACGTGCCGAGCGGCGTGCACGGGGACAGCGGCGAGATCATGGGCGTCGCGCCGCGGTGCCGGATCACGGTGACGTTCTTCCGTGCCAAGCCCGGACACCTGTTGATGCCGGGCCGGGCGCTGTGCGGCGAGGTGCGCGTCGTCGACATCGGCATCCCGGAGTCGGTCCTGCCGGCCATCGGTCCGAAGACCTTTGCCGACGGCCCGGCGCTCTGGTCCGAGCGCTATCCCTGGCCGACGGCCGAAGGCAACAAGTACGGGCGCGGTCACGCGGTCGTTCTTGGCGGCGGGCAGATGACCGGGGCTGCGCGTCTGGCAGCCGAAGGCGCCCGGCGCATCGGTGCCGGCCTCGTCACCATCGCCTCGCCCCCAGAGGCTTTCTATATCTATGCCGGCGGCCAGCCCGGCACCATCGTCACGCCGATTGCCGACGATTCGGCCTTCGCCGACTACATCGGCGATCCGCGCCGCAACGCCATCCTGCTCGGGCCGGGCGCCGGCGTCGCGGACGAAACCCGCCGCCGGGTGCTGGCAGCACTGGACTCCGGCAAGGCGTGCGTGCTCGATGCCGATGCCATCACCGTGTTCCAGGACGATCCCGAAACCCTGTTCGCGGCGATTGCCGGGCCCTGCCTGCTGACTCCCCACGAGGGCGAGTTCGCCCGCGTCTTTCGTGCCGCCGGCGCCAAGCCGGACCGGGCTCGGGCGGCGGCCGAACAGAGCGGCGCGACGGTGCTGCTGAAGGGGCCCGACACGGTCGTCGCCGATCCGGACGGGCGGGCGGCGATCAATGCCGAGGCACCGCCGGATCTGGCGACCGCCGGCTCCGGCGACGTGCTCGCCGGCATGGCGCTTGGAATGCTGGCCCAGGGCGCCGACGCATTCGATGCCGGATGCGCAGCCGCGTGGCTGCACGGGCGTGCCGCGGCGGCCTTCGGTCCCGGCCTGATCGCCGAGGACATCATCGATGGATTGCCCGCCGTTCTGCGCTCGCTGAAGGCCGGCGCCCGCGATTGACAGGTCCGGCCAATCGGGTACAGTGCTGCGCCCCGCCGGGGGGTTTCCGGACGACCCGCGGGCGTGGTGGAACTGGTAGACACACAGGTTTTAGGTACCTGTGACGCAAGTCGTGGGGGTTCAAGTCCCTCCGCCCGCACCAACCAGCCCACATAGCCGTCACGCCGATGCCGCCCGCCGCGCGCGGGCGCAAGGCGCATCGAGAAGACCATCAACCCAATCGGGATGTCCATGAACGTTACCGAGACCAAAGCCGAGGGCCTCAGCCGCGAATTCGCCGTCGCGGTGCCGGCCGCTGATTTTGAAGCCCGGATCACCGGCCGCCTCGAGGAACTGGCGGTGAACATTCGCCTGCCTGGGTTCCGCCCCGGCAAGGTTCCGGTGGCGCTGCTGCGTCAGCGATATGGCGACGCGCTGAAGGGTGAGATCCTCGAGCAGACGATCAACGAATCTGCCAACGAGATCATGTCGGAGCGGGGGCTTCGGGTTGCCGAGCAGCCGAAGATCGAGATCACCGCGTTCGAGGACGGCAGCGACCTGGAATTCAAGATGGCCGTCGAGATCATGCCGGAGATCGAGCAGCCCGATTTCTCGAAGGTCAAGCTCGGCCGCCTGCACGCCGAGCCGGGCGAGGAACAGATCGAGGGCACCATCGAATCCCTGGCCAAGGCGCACGCCACCTCGGCGCCTATCGCCCGCAAGCGCAAGGCCAAGGAGGGCGATATCGCGGTCATCGACTTCGTCGGCCGGGTCGACGGCGAGGAGTTCGTCGGCGGCAAGGCCGAGGGCTACCACCTGGTGCTTGGGTCCGGGAGTTTCATTCCGGGCTTCGAGGACCAGGTGATCGGCACCTCGCCGGGCGAAAGCACCGAGGTCAAGGTCAACTTCCCCGAGGAGTACGGCGCCCAGGAACTGGCCGGCAAGGAGGCGGTGTTCGGCGTCACCGTGCAGGAGTTGCGCGAAACCACGCCGCATCCCCTGGACGAGGAACTGGCGATGAAGTTCGGCGCCGAGACCATGGATCAGTTGCGTCAGAGCATCCGCGACGAGCACATGCGCGAGCTCAAGGGAATGGCCCGGATGCGCGTGAAGCGCGACCTTCTCGACCAGCTCGCCGAGGTGACGGACTTCGAAGTGCCGCAGGGGATGGTCGAACGCGAGTACGTCAGCATCATCGCCCAGCTCAAGCAGCAGACCGAGGCCGATGGCGCGCACGACCATGACCACGACCATGACCACGATCATGACCATGATCATCACCACCATCACGATCACGATCATGACCACGACCATGATCACGACCATCACCATGACCACGCCGCGCCCGATGCCGACATCAGCGACGAGGACAAGGCCGAGTACCGCTCCATCGCCGAGCGCCGGGTCAGGCTCGGACTGCTGCTGGCCGAGGTCGGCCGGATGAACAACCTGCAGGTCGGCCAGGACGACATCAACCAGGCGATCATGGCCGAGGCCCGCCGCTACCCCGGGCAGGAACAGGCGGTCCTCGAGTACTTCAAGAACAACCCCGAGTCGGTGCAGGCGGTCACCGCGCCGATCTTCGAGGACAAGGTGGTCGACTTCATCCTCGAGCTGGCGGACGTCGAGGACCGCCAAGTGACGGTCGAGGAACTGGTGCGCGAGCCCGACGACGAGGAAGCGGAAAAGGCCGCGGAGGCCAAGCCGAAATCCAAGGGCGGCGCCAAGAAAACGAAGAAGGACAGCGCCGCGGCCGACGAATAGCGGCTGCAGGACTGGAACTGGGCCGCCGGACGAATACGTTATGGTCGGCGGATCGAAGGAGAGAACCCAGACATGACCGACGTGCGCGACATCACCATGAACACCCTGGTTCCGATGGTGGTCGAAACCACCAACCGGGGCGAGCGCGCCTATGACATCTATTCGAGGCTGTTGAAGGAACGCATCGTGTTCCTCACCGGTGCCGTGCACGACGCTGTCGCCAGCCTCGTCTGCGCCCAGCTGCTGTTCCTTGAATCGGAAAACCCCAACAAGGACATCGCCTTCTACATCAACTCGCCGGGCGGTGTGGTCAGCTCGGGCCTGGCCATCTACGACACCATGCAATACATCCGCCCCGAGGTTTCGACGGTGTGCATCGGCCAGGCGGCGTCGATGGGCTCGCTGCTGCTGGCCGCCGGTGCCGAGAGCAAACGCTATGCGCTGCCGCATGCGCGGATCATGGTCCATCAGCCGTCGGGCGGCGCCCAGGGCCAGGCCACGGATATCGAGATCCACGCCCGCGAGATCCTTGCGCTACGCGACCGGCTCAACCAGATCTACGTCAAGCACACCGGCCAGGCGCTGGATGTGATCGAAGCGGCGGTCGAGCGCGACCGCTTCATGAGCCCGACCGAGGCCAAGGATTTCGGCCTCGTCGACGACGTTGTGGTCAACCGGCCGAAGACCGACGACAAGGACGACGCCTGAATCCGGGCCTACCCGGCTGGCGGCAGAGCAGGGGAGTCCGCCAGGGTATACGGCGGATTCCAATTGCAAGCGCGGCGCATTACCCTTTTTGGGGATTGTGCGGGCGGACGCCTGATGGCTTAATAGTTCGGTCGACGGCGACCCAGGTGTGAGAGTTCATGAGCAAGACCCCGGGCGGCGATTCCAAGAATGCGCTCTACTGCTCGTTCTGCGGTAAGAGCCAGCACGAGGTCCGCAAGCTCATCGCGGGACCGACGGTGTTCATCTGCGACGAGTGCATCGAACTGTGCATGGACATCATCCGCGAGGAGCACAAGACGAGCCTCGTGAAGTCCGGCGAAGGGGTCCCGACACCGCGTGAAATCTGTGCTGTTCTGGACGATTACGTGATCGGCCAGGACCGCGCCAAGCGGGTCCTCTCGGTGGCCGTGCACAACCACTACAAGCGTCTCAACCACGGCGCCAAGAGCAACGATGTCGAGCTGGCGAAGTCGAACATTCTGCTGATCGGGCCGACCGGCTGCGGCAAGACGCTGCTCGCCCAGACGCTCGCGCGTATCCTCGATGTGCCGTTCACCATGGCCGACGCGACGACGCTCACCGAGGCCGGGTACGTCGGCGAGGACGTCGAGAACATCATCCTCAAACTGTTGCAGTCCGCCGACTACAACGTCGAGCGGGCGCAGCGCGGCATCGTCTACATCGACGAGGTCGACAAGATTTCGCGCAAGTCCGACAACCCCTCGATCACCCGCGACGTCTCGGGCGAGGGTGTGCAGCAAGCGCTGTTGAAGATCATGGAGGGCACCGTCGCCAGCGTGCCGCCGCAGGGCGGCCGCAAGCACCCGCAGCAGGAGTTCCTGCAGGTCGACACGACCAACATCCTGTTCATCTGCGGCGGTGCGTTCTCGGGGCTGGACAAGATCATCTCGGCGCGCGGCAAGGGCACGTCCATCGGCTTCGGCGCCGATGTGCGCTCTCCCGACGAGCGCCAGGCCGGCGAGGTGCTGCGCGAAGTCGAGCCCGAGGATCTGTTGAAATTCGGCCTGATTCCCGAGTTCGTCGGCCGGCTGCCGGTGCTCGCCACGTTGGACGACCTCGACGAAGCCGCCCTCGTGGAGATCCTCACCAAGCCGAAGAACGCGCTGGTCAAGCAGTATCAGCGCATGTTCGAGATGGAAGAGACCCGGCTGGCATTCACCGACGGCGCCATGGAAAGCATCGCCCGGCGCGCGGTCGACCGAAAGACCGGAGCCCGCGGCCTGCGGTCGATCATGGAGAATATCCTTCTCGACACCATGTACGAGCTTCCCAGTCTCGAAGGCGTCGAGGAGGTGGTGATCAACCGCGAAGTCGCGGAAGAACACGCCAAGCCCCTCTATATCTACTCCGACCGCCGCGACGACGTCGGCAACTCCGCCTGACTTCGCCTAACCCGCCTGCCCTTGACCGGGGGGCATTAGCGAGCCACCTTTAGGGCATTCCTGGAAGCGCGATCCCCTGCGGGATGCCAGCGTTTTTTCCGATTGACCGAAAGGCGACACAACTGTGAGCAGCCAGACCAACGTCTTTCCCGTCCTGCCCCTGCGCGACATCGTCGTGTTTCCGCACATGATCGTGCCGCTGTTCGTCGGCCGCGAGAAGTCGGTGCGGGCGCTCGAGGACGTGATGAAGGACGACAAGCAGATCCTCCTCGTGGCGCAGAAGAACGCCGCCCAGGACGACCCGGGCCAGGAGGACATCTACGTCGTCGGCACCGTGTCGACGGTTCTGCAGCTGCTCAAGCTGCCCGACGGCACCGTCAAGGTCCTGGTCGAAGGCGGTCAGCGCGCGCGCATCACCGGGTTCACCGACCGCGACGAGTTCTTCGAGGCCGAAGCCGTTTCCATCGACGAGGAGGTCGGCGAGGCCCAGGAACTGGAGGCCATGGGGCGTTCGGTGGTCAGCCAGTTCGAGCAGTACATCAAGCTGAACAAGAAGATCCCGCCCGAGGTCTTGGTTTCGATCAACCAGATCGAGGACCCCGGCAAACTCGCCGACACGGTGGCGTCGCACCTGGCGCTGAAGATTTCGGAAAAGCAGGAGCTTCTGGAGATCGAGGCCGTCGGCGAGCGCCTGGAGCGGGTCTACTCGCACATGGAGTCGGAGATCGGCGTCCTCCAGGTCGAGAAGAAGATCCGCAACCGCGTCAAGCGCCAGATGGAGAAGACGCAGCGCGAGTACTACCTGAACGAACAGCTCAAGGCGATCCAGAAGGAGCTGGGCGAGGGCGAGGACGGCCGCGACGAGGCGGCGGAGCTGGAAGAGCGGATCAAGAAGACCGCGCTCAGCAAGGAGGCCCGCGAAAAGGCCATGGCCGAGCTGAAGAAGCTCCGCTCGATGAGCCCGATGTCGGCCGAGGCCACCGTGGTCCGCAACTACCTGGACTGGATGCTCGGCATTCCGTGGAAGAAGCGCACCCGGGTCAAGAAGGATATCCGCCACGCCCAGGAGATCCTCGACGCCGACCACTACGGCCTGAAGAAGGTCAAGGAACGGATTCTCGAGTATCTCGCCGTTCAGCAACGGACCAACCGCATCCGCGGCCCGATCCTCTGCCTGGTCGGCCCGCCGGGTGTCGGCAAGACCTCGCTCGGCAAGTCCATCGCCCGGGCGACGGGACGCAACTTCGTCCGCATGTCGCTGGGCGGGGTGCGCGACGAAGCCGAGATCCGCGGCCACCGGCGCACGTATATCGGCTCGATGCCGGGCAAGGTCATCCAGGGGATGAAGAAGGCCAAGTCGTCGAACCCGCTGTTCCTGCTCGACGAGGTCGACAAGATGGGCCACGACTGGCGCGGCGATCCGGCCTCGGCCCTGCTGGAGGTGCTCGACCCCGAGCAGAACAACACCTTCAACGACCACTACCTGGAGATCGACTACGACCTCTCGGACGTGCTGTTCGTGACCACCGCCAACACCATGAACATGCCGCCGGCGCTCCTCGACCGCATGGAGATCATCCGCATCTCCGGCTACACCGAGGACGAGAAGGTCGAGATCGCCAAGCGCCACCTGATCCCCAAGCAGATCGAGGCGCACGGGCTGAAGGAAGACGAGTGGACGATCTCGGATTCGGCGCTGCGTGACGTCATCCGCTACTACACCCGCGAGGCAGGGGTGCGGAACCTGGAGCGCGAGATCGCCAACCTGACCCGCAAGGCGATCAAGGACATCATGATGGGCGATCACAAGAAGATCGCCCTCAGCCGCCGCAACCTCGGCAAGTTCGCCGGCGTCAAGCGGTTCCGCTTCGGCGAGGCCGAGAAGGAGGACTTGGTCGGCGTCACCACCGGTCTGGCGTGGACCGAGGTCGGCGGCGAGCTGCTGTCGATCGAGGCGGTGATGGTTCCCGGCAAGGGCCGCATGACCATCACCGGCAAGCTCGGCGACGTCATGCAGGAATCCATCCAGGCGGCGAAGTCTTACGTGCAGTCCCGCTCCGTCGATTTCGGCATCGCGCCTACGCTGTTCACCAAGAAGGACATCCATGTCCACGTGCCGGAAGGCGCGACGCCCAAGGACGGCCCGTCGGCCGGCGTGGCGATGGTGACGTCCATCGTCTCGGTGCTGACCGGCATCGAGGTCCGCAAGGACGTGGCGATGACCGGCGAGGTGACGCTCCGCGGCCGGGTGCTGCCCATCGGCGGCCTCAAGGAGAAGCTGCTTGCCGCCCACCGCGGCGCCTTGAAGACGGTGCTGGTGCCGAAGGAGAACGAGCGCGATCTGCCGGACATCCCCGACAACGTCAAACGGGGCCTCAGGATCATCACCGTCTCGACGGTGGACGAGGTGCTGAAGGAAGCGCTGGTCACCGAACCGACACCGATCGAGTGGGACGAAGCCGAGGTCGAATCGGCGGCGATCGCCGCATCGACGACCGACGAAGACGACGTCGGCGGCGTCATCACCCACTAAGCGACTCGCCGATTAGCCGGCTTTGGGTGGTTTGGCGGTTGGCCGCGTCCGGCCGCCGACCCCCCCTTGCACGGCGTCGAGTCCTGGAACGCCTGTGGAGAACCCGTGTTTTCCGCACTTTTCCGCGGAAAACAGCGGTTTCTGCGATTGACGGCGGCTCAGCGACCGAATTACACTCGCGCGACCTCATTCCCCGTGTCGGCGTACGTTGTAGCCATTCACAGCGCGCCGATTTCGTTTCAGCCAATTCCAGAATAGGGGGCCTTCAAGTTGAGCAAAAACGATCTTATCGCCACGGTTGCGAGCAGTGCCGGTTTGTCGAAGGGAGACGCGGCAAAGGCTGTTGATAGCGTTTTCTCGGCGATCACCGACGCCCTGAAGGGCGGCAGCGAAGTGAGGCTCGTCGGCTTCGGTACGTTCAGCGTTGCCAGGCGGGCCGCATCGCAGGGCCGCAACCCGCGCACGGGCGAGGCGATTCAGATTGCTGCCTCGAATCAGCCCAAGTTCAAGGCCGGTAAGGCGCTCAAGGACGCGGTGAACTAACCGCTCCGGCTTTTGGTCACGACATCCGGCTGCCCCCTCGGGGGCAGCCGGTTTTTCTTTGCGCGGGCCGGTTCGGCGATGGCGGAGGCGGGGTTGTGCCGATGATGCCAATGCCGCAAGAGCGTATTTCGACCCTATTGGACCATTCTGACCGAGGCCCTTCGGGTCCGGGGCAGGAGAGCCGCGCGGCGCGTAGCGGTGCCTACGGGCAAGCGGTTCGACGCACCTCGGCCCCGAAGGGCCCGGCCCCGCAGGGGTGGCCCCTCGGGGGCCGCGGGGGCGTCCCCCGCATTTGTTTCCGGGGGCACCCCGTGACCCCGGCGGGCGCCCGCGGCGTCGGCGGCCCTCGCCGATGCACCAGCATCGGCTTCGGTCCACCTCCTGGCGGATCGCCTCGCCGCGGAGCCATCAGAAGGGTTCAATAGGGCCGAAAAACGCTCTAGGTTTTTTGTAGAAGGGGAATGGGGCGGTTAGCTCAGTTGGTAGAGCGCCACGTTTACACCGTGGATGCCGGCGGTTCGAGTCCGTCACCGCCCACCATCCTGCCCTTCGGATCGGCGGGGGCGGGGCGTGTCAACGGGATGGAGCGGTCATGTCCGAGGTCAACTTCGATCGATTGACGATCCTTCTGATCGACGACGAGCCGTTCATGCGCTCGTTGGTGGAGCGCGTGCTGTTCGAGTTCGGAACCCGCAACATCTTCAACGCCGAAAACGGCGAAGACGGGCTGCGAATCGTCCGAACGCGGAAGAAGATCGACCTGATCATCTGCGATCTCGAAATGCCGACGATGGACGGATTCGCCTTTGTTCGCGAGCTCAGGCGGGACGCCGACCCGAAGGTCGCGGCGACGCCGGTGCTGATTCTGACGGGCCACTCCGACGAGGAACACGTCCACGACGCGCTGGCGCTGGGGATCAACGGATTCCTGGTCAAACCGATCTCGAAAGGCGCGCTCGAGTCGCGGGTTGCGGTGGCGTTGAAGTCGCCGCCCATCGATCCGAGCAAGCTCGGAAAACGGATCTGACGGCGGCCATCCGTAGAGCGGATCGGTAGCCGCGGTGCGGGCCGCCGACGATCCGGCGGCTGACGATGGCGGGGATCGGGACGATCGCGCCGCGAAGGCCGGATTCCCTGGCTTTTTGGGGCTCATGACTTGACACCCGTGGGGGCGCGGTTTATGCTATTTGAACCCATTCGGGCCGTGGGTTTGCCTGGGGGTGTAGCTCAGACCGGTTAGAGCGCTGGCCTGTCACGCCAGAGGTCGCGGGTTCGAGTCCCGTCACTCCCGCCACCCAGCCGACCGCGCGACTCGGCCGAACGTCGTGGTCCGCGGAGCCGGGCGGCCACGGGGCAGGAAAGGCCGAATGGACGCGTTACTAGTCGAATACCTGCCGATTTTGATTTTCATTGCGATCGCCGTGGTCATCGCGATTGCCGCGGTCGGCGCATCCTTTGTGGTCGTCCGCCAGCATCCGGACACCGACAAGAACTCGGCCTACGAGTGCGGGTTCGATGCCTTCGAGGACTCGCGCGGCAAGTTCGACGTCCGTTTCTATCTGGTGGCGATCCTGTTCATCATCTTCGATCTCGAAGTGGCGTTTCTGTTTCCGTGGGCCGTGTCGCTCGGCACCATCGGCGTGTTCGGGTTCTGGTCGATGATGGTGTTCCTCGCCGTGCTGACCGTCGGCTTCATCTACGAGTGGCGGAAGGGAGCCCTGGAATGGGAGTAGACGCGGAGACCCCGCTGCCGCCGGGCGCCGAGCAGGACGAACTGCTCAGCCGTGTCACCGACGAGCTGCAGGACAAGGGATTCGTCGTCGCGCAGCTCGACAAGGTGGTCAACTGGGCGCGCACCGGCTCGCTGTGGCCGATGACCTTCGGGCTCGCCTGCTGCGCCGTCGAGATGATGCACACCTACGTCAGCCGCTATGACCTCGACCGCTTCGGCGTCGTGCCGCGGCCGAGCCCGCGGCAGTCGGACCTGATCATCGTCGCCGGCACGCTGACCAACAAGATGGCGCCGGCCTTCCGCAAGGTCTACGACCAGATGGCCGAACCGCGCTACGTGATCTCCATGGGGTCGTGCGCCAACGGCGGCGGCTACTATCACTATTCGTACTCGGTGGTGCGCGGCTGCGACCGCGTGGTGCCGGTGGATGTCTACGTGCCCGGCTGCCCGCCGACGGCCGAGGCGCTGCTCTACGGCATCCTGCAACTGCAGAAGAAGATCAGGCGCACCGGGACCCTGTGGCGTTAGACCCCGGATCGACGACCCGACAAGACATGGATCTCGCCCATCAAGATCTCCGCGACTACGTCGAAGCCGCGATTCCGCAAGAGGTGGAATCCGTCGACATCATCAACGACGAACTGGTCGTCGTGGTCGTCCGCGACTCCATCGTCCGCGTGCTGACCTTCTTGCGCGACGACGTCAACTGCCAGTTCAAGCAGTTGATGGACGTCTGCGGCGCCGACTATCCGGAACGGGCCGAGCGGCTGGAAGTCGTCTACAACCTGTTGAGCCTGACCCACAACCGGCGCATCCGCGTCAAGGTCCGCACCGACGAGGACACGCCGGTGCCGACGGTGACCGGCGTGTTCAACTCGGCCGGATGGTGGGAGCGGGAGACCTGGGACCTGTTGGGCGTCTATTTCAGCGGCCACCCGGACCTGCGGCGAATCCTCACCGACTACGGGTTCGAGGGGCACCCCCTGCGCAAGGACTTTCCGCTGACCGGCTATGTCGAGGTGTGCTACGACGACGAGCAGAAGCGTGTCGTCTACGAGCCGGTCAAGCTGCCGCAGGAGTTCCGTACCTTCGATTTCCTCAGCCCCTGGGAGGGCATGCCGTCGCAGCTTCCCGGTGACGAGAAGGCCGAGACGGGGGACGGCTCCTGATGTCCGAAACCCAGATCAAGAACTTCACCATGAACTTCGGTCCGCAGCACCCGTCGGCGCACGGCGTGTTGCGGCTGGTCCTGGAGATGGACGGCGAGGTGATCGACCGCGCCGATCCGCACGTCGGCCTGCTGCACCGGGGCACCGAGAAGCTGATCGAGTACAAGACCTACATGCAGGCGGTGCCGTACTTCGACCGGCTCGACTACGTGGCGCCGCAGAACCAGGAACACGCGTTCGCCATCGCCACGGAGAAGCTGCTCGGCATCGAGGTGCCGCTGCGCGGCCAGTACTTGCGGGTGCTCTACGCCGAGATCGGCCGCATCCTCAACCACGTGTTCACCGTCTGCGCCTTCGCCATGGACGTCGGTGCGATGACGCCAATGCTGTGGGGCTTCGAGCACCGCGAGCGGATGATGGAGTTTTGCGAGCGGGTATGCGGCGCGCGCATGCACATGAACTATTTCCGGCCCGGCGGCGTGTCGCAGGATATGCCCGCCGGACTGGCCGAAGACATCTGGACCTGGAGCGAAGAATTTCCTTCATTCATAGAGGATTGCGAGACTCTGCTCACCGAGAATCGCATCTTCAAGCAACGGGCCGTCGACGTCGGCGCCATCTCCGCCGAGGACGCCATGGACTGGGGTTTCTCCGGCCCCAACCTGCGCGCCGCCGGGGTGCCGTGGGACCTGCGCAAGGCGCAGCCCTACGACGCCTACGAGCGGATGGAGTTCGACATCCCGGTCGGCACCCACGGCGACTGCTACGACCGCTACCTGGTGCGCATGCTGGAGATGCGAGAAAGCCTGAAGATCATCCGCCAATGCCTTGACGAGATGCCGCCCGGGCCGCCGCATGTGGACGACCGCAAGATCTCGCCGCCGCCGCGGGCCGAGATGAAGGGCTCGATGGAGGCCCTGATCCATCACTTCAAGCTGTTCACCGAGGGCTACCGCGTGCCGGCCGGCGAGACCTATTCGGTGGTCGAGGCGCCGAAGGGCGAGTTCGGGGTCTACCTGGTCTCCGACGGCACCAACCGGCCATACCGGTGCAAGATCCGCTCGCCCGGGTTCGCCCACCTGCAGGCCATGGATTTCCTGTGCAAAGGGCACATGCTGGCCGACGTGGTGGCGGTGCTCGGCTCCCTCGACATTGTGTTCGGCGAGATCGACCGATGACCCAGGCATCCGACGTGACCGATCCGACCCGCGCGTTCGCCTTCACGGCCGAGAACGACGCGGCGGCGCAGGCGATCATCGCCAAGTACCCGGCGGGCCGCCAGGCCAGTGCGGTGCTGCCGCTGCTCGACCTCGCCCAGCGCCAGAACGACGGCTGGCTGAGCCAGGCAACGATCGAATACGTCGCCGCCTACCTGGAGATGCCGCAGATCCGGGTGCAGGAGGTCGCGACCTTCTACACCATGTTCAACCTGCGCCCGGTGGGCCGCCATCACGTCCAGGTCTGCACCAACCTTCCGTGTTGGCTGCGCGGGTCCGACGACATCGTGTCCGAATGCCGGCGCAGCCTTGGGGTCGAGATCGGCGAAACCACCGCCGATGGCGAGTTCACCCTGTCTGAGGTCGAATGCCTGGGCGCCTGCGTGAACGCGCCGATGATGCAGATCGGCGACGACTACTACGAGGACCTGACGGCGGAATCCACGGGCGAGATCATCGCCACGCTGCAGGCCGGCGGAACCCCGAAGCCGGGTTCGCAGATCGGCCGGCGCGGCGGCGAGCCGGTCGGCGGGCTGACCTCGCTGACCGAGGTGCCGCCGGCCGAGACCGTGGCAGCCGGGTCGGACACGACCACGAAGGGTGGAGAGAGCTGATGCTGCACGACCGCGACCGCATCTTCACCAACCTCTACGGCCAAGGCGACGTCGGCCTGAAGGGCGCCCGCTCGCGCGGCGACTGGGACGGCACCAAGGCGCTGATCGACAGGGGCCGCGACTGGATCGTCGAGGAAGCAAAAGAGTCGGGCCTGCGTGGACGCGGCGGTGCCGGCTTCGGCACCGGCATGAAATGGTCGTTCATGCCCCGCGAGGTGGGCGAGCGGCCGCACTACCTGGTGGTCAACGCCGACGAAGGCGAGCCCGGCACCTGCAAGGACCGCGAAATTCTCCGCCACGACCCGCACAAGCTGGTCGAGGGCTGCGTCCTTTCCGGCGTCGGCATGGGCGGGAAGGCGGCTTATGTCTATGTGCGCGGCGAGTTCTACCGCGAGACCGAGGCCTTCCAGCGGGCCGTCGACGAAGCATACGACGCCGGTCTGCTTGGCAAGGACGCCTGCGGCTCGGGGATGCCCTTCGACGTCTATGTTCATCGCGGCGCCGGCGCCTACATCTGCGGCGAGGAAACCGCACTGATCGAGAGCCTCGAAGGCTCCAAGGGTCAACCGCGGCTGAAGCCGCCGTTTCCGGCCAACGTCGGGCTCTATGGCTGCCCGACGACGGTGAACAACGTCGAGTCCATCGCCGTCGTGCCGACGATCCTGCGCCGTGGCGGCGCCTGGTTCGGCGCGCTGGGGCGGCCGAAGAACACCGGAACGAAACTGTTCAACATCTCCGGGCACGTCGAGAAACCGTGCACCGTCGAAGAAGAGATGAGCATCCCGCTCAAGGACCTGATCGAGAAGCATGCCGGCGGTGTGCGCGGCGGCTGGAAGAACCTCAAGGCGGTGATCCCGGGAGGTGCCTCGGTTCCGCTGATTCCCAAATCCATCTGCGACAGCGTGCGTATGGACTTCGACGCGCTGATCGAGGTCAAGTCGGGCCTCGGCACCGCGGCGGTGATGGTCATGGACCAGTCCACCGACGTCATCCGCGCGATCACCCGGCTGTCGCGGTTCTACAAGCACGAGAGCTGCGGCCAGTGCACGCCGTGCCGCGAGGGCACCGGCTGGATGTGGCGGATGATGGAACGCCTCGGCGAGGGCAGGGGCACGGTCGCCGAGATCGATCTCCTCGAAGAGGTCACCCGGCAGATCGAAGGCCACACCATCTGTGCGCTGGGCGACGCCGCGGCGTGGCCGATCCAGGGACTGATCCGGCATTTCCGTTCCGAGCTCGAGGCGCGGATCCTCGAGCGCCAGGGGCGCGAGGCGGCGTAGGCGGGGGACGCACGATGCCGAAGCTCATCATCGATGGCACCGAGGTCGAGATCGAAGCCGGCCTCACCGTGCTGCAGGCCTGCGAATCCATCGGCATCGAGATTCCGCGGTTCTGCTACCACGAGCGGCTGTCCATCGCCGGCAATTGCCGCATGTGCCTGGTGGCCATGGAGAAGGCGCCGAAGCCGATCGCCAGCTGCGCGATGCCCGTCGCCGACGGCATGGTGATCCACACCAACACCCCCGAGGTGCACGCCATGCGCAAGGGGGTGATGGAGTTCCTGCTCATCAACCACCCCCTCGACTGCCCCATCTGCGACCAGGGCGGCGAATGCGACCTCCAGGACCAGGCCATGTACTACGGCATGGATCGCGGCCGCTTCCTCGAGAACAAGCGCGCCGTCGAAGACAAGTACATGGGTCCGCTGGTCAAGACGACCATGACCCGCTGCATCCATTGCACGCGGTGCATCCGGTTCGCCACCGAGGTTGCCGGCGTGCCCGAACTGGGTGCCACCGGGCGCGGCGAGAACATGGAGATCACCACCTACCTGGAGAAGGCGATCACCTCGGAGCTCTCCGGCAACGTCATCGATCTCTGCCCGGTCGGGGCGCTGACATCGAAGCCCTATGCCTTCGCCGCCCGGCCCTGGGAACTGCACAAGACGGAGTCCGTCGACGCCACCGACGCCGTCGGCAGCAGCATCCGCGTCGACGCCCGCGGCAACGAGGTGATGCGCGTGCTGCCGCGGCTCAACGAGGACGTCAACGAGGAATGGATCTCCGACAAGGCACGATTTTCCTGCGACGGTCTGCGCCGCCAGCGGCTCGACCGGCCGTTCGTGCGCGAGGGCGGGCGGCTTCGTCCGGCGACGTGGGCCGAGGCCTTCGGCGTCATCGCCCGCCGGCTGGACGGACTCGACGGAAACCGCGTCGCGGCGATCGCCGGCGACATGGCCGACTGTGAATCGATGATGGCGCTGAAGGACCTGATGTCGGCGATCGGCTCGCCGCACACCGACTGCCGTCAGGATGGCGCCCGGCTCGACGTGTCGCCGCGCTCGGCATACCTGTTCAACACCACCATCGCCGGCATTGAGTCGGCCGACGCCTGCCTGCTGATCGGCACCAATCCCCGTGTCGAGGCGGCGGTGCTCAACGCCCGCATCCGCAAGCGTTATCTCGCCGGTGGGTTCCGGGTCGCCGCGGTCGGTCCGGCTGCGGATCTGACCTATCCCTGCGATCATCTCGGTGACGATCCGTCGGTGCTTGAGGCCATCGCCGCCGGAACGCACCCGTTTGCCCAGGTGCTCAAGAACGCCGAGCGGCCGATGCTGATCCTCGGCATGGGCGCGATGGCACGGGACGACGGCGCGGCGATCGCCGACGCCGCCCGACGCATCGCCGAGGCCTGCGGGATGGTCGACGATGCCGCCGGTTGGAACGGCTTCAACGTCCTGCATACTGCCGCCGCCCGGGTCGGCGGCCTCGACCTCGGATTCGTGCCGGACGACGGTGGACGCGACGTGGCCGGCATCCTCGACGGCGCGTCGGCGGGCGACATCGACGTGGTCTACCTGCTCGGCGCCGACGAGATCGACACGGCAAGGCTCGGCTCCGCCTTCGTCATCTACCAGGGCCATCACGGCGATGCGGGCGCCCATCGCGCCGACGTCGTGCTGCCCGGCGCCGCCTACACCGAGAAGGACGCCACCTACGTCAACACCGAAGGACGGGTCCAGCTGGCCCGCCTGGCGACCCATCCGCCGGGCGATGCCCGTGCCGACTGGTCGATCCTCCGGGCCCTCTCGGAAGCGCTCGGGAAGACGCTGCCGTTCGATTCCCTTGCGGATGTGCGCGCCCGTTTGACCGTGGTGAACCCGGTGTTTGGGGAACTCGACACCGTCGCCCCGGCGCCGTGGGGGACATTCGGCACCAAGGGCGCGATCGGCACCGCCCCGCTGGCGGCGGCGGTCGAGAACTTCTATCTGACCGATCCCATCGCCCGCGCCTCCGAGACCATGGCCCGCTGCGTCGACGCCGTGTCAGGCGACGCCCTGAAGGGGACCGGCACCGATGGGTGAGTTCATGACCAGCCTGCTGGGACCGTTCTGGGGTCCGCCGGTCGTCAGCCTCCTTGGCATCGTTGTCATCGTCGCGATCGTGCTGCTCTGCGTCGCCTACCTGACGCTGCTGGAGCGCAAGGTCATCGGCGCCATGCACCTGCGCAAGGGACCGAACGTGGTCGGACCGTTCGGTCTGCTGCAGCCCATGGCCGACGGCCTGAAGCTGTTCCTCAAGGAAACGGTGATCCCGACCGGCGCCAACCCGGTGGTGTTCGTGGTCGCGCCGATGATCACCTTCATCCTGGCGCTGATCGCCTGGGCGGTGATTCCCTTCGACGACGGACTGGTGCTGGCCGACATCAACGTCGGCATCCTGTATCTCTTCGCCATCTCGTCGCTCGGCGTCTACGGCATCATCATGGCCGGATGGGCGTCGAACTCGAAGTACGCCTTCCTCGGCGCGCTGCGCTCGGCGGCGCAGATGGTGTCCTACGAAGTCTCCATGGGCTTCGTCATCATCACCGTGCTGCTCTGCGTCGGCTCGCTGAACCTCTCCGAGATCGTGCTCGCCCAGAAGGGTTCGTTCGGGCTGTTCAACTGGTACGTCTTCCCGCTGCTGCCGATGGCGGTGATCTTCTTCATCTCGACGCTGGCCGAGACCAACCGGCACCCCTTCGACCTGCCGGAGGCGGAAGCGGAACTGGTGGCCGGCTACAACGTCGAGTATTCGGCGATGACGTTCGCGCTGTTCTTCCTCGGCGAGTACGCGAACATGATCCTGATGTCGGCGATGACGACCATCCTGTTCCTCGGCGGGTGGCTGCCGCCGTTCGACATCGCGCCGTTCAACTGGATACCGGGGCCGATCTGGTTCTTCCTCAAGATCGTCTTCTGCCTGTTCGTGTTCCTGTGGGTGCGGGCGACGTTCCCGCGCTATCGATACGATCAGCTGATGCGGCTCGGCTGGAAGGTGTTGCTGCCGATTTCCCTGGCCGCGGTCGCCGTCGTCAGCGGCGTCCTGGTGGCCTTCGATTTGCTGCCGAACGCGGGTTGATAGGAGAGGTTGGTTATGGCCTTCATGGATCGCGGCGCGCGGACCGTTCTGCTCAGCGAGCTGATCTCGGGCATGGCATTGACGCTGCGCTACATGTTCCGGCCGAAGGTGACGCTGAACTACCCCTACGAGAAGGGGCCGCTGAGCCCGCGGTTCCGCGGCGAACACGCGCTCCGTCGCTATCCCAACGGCGAGGAACGCTGCATCGCCTGCAAGCTCTGCGAAGCCATCTGCCCGGCCCAGGCGATCACCATCGAAGCCGAGCCCCGCGATGACGGCAGCCGGCGCACGACCCGCTACGATATCGACATGCTGAAGTGCATCTACTGCGGCTACTGCCAGGAGGCCTGCCCGGTGGACGCCATCGTCGAGGGGCCGAACTTCGAGTTCGCCACCGAGACCCGTGAAGAGTTGATGTACGACAAGGCCAAGCTGCTGGCCAACGGCGACCGTTGGGAAACGGAGATCGCCTCCAATCTCGCCGCCGATGTGCCGTATCGGTAAGGCACAGGTGTTGTGACGAAGGGGGAAAGGGGGGTATGAACGCGCCCGCCAACATTCGGACCGGAGCCGCCGGCCCCGGCCCCCGCCTTGAGGAACTGCAGGACAGCCGATGATCGTTCAGGCCCTGGCCTTCTATCTGTTCGCGTTCATCGCCGTCGCCGCCGGGGTGATGGTGATCTCGGCGCGCAACCCGGTTCATTCGGTGCTGTTCCTGATCCTCGCCTTCTTCAACTCGGCGGGCCTGTTCGTGCTGATGGGCGCCGAGTTCCTGGCCATGGTGCTGGTCGTGGTCTATGTCGGCGCCGTCGCCGTGCTGTTCCTGTTCGTCGTCATGATGCTCGACATCAATTTCGTCGAGTTGCGTCAGGGCTTCCTGCAGTACCTGCCGGTGGGCGGGC
>Ga0209568_1000091_pt1 | contig 31318 bp, 31 predicted proteins | sample WorMetOlspDAHAB2_FD_187406 | JGI IMG/M metagenome (GOLD analysis project Ga0209568, IMG submission 187406) | Marine gutless worms symbiont microbial communities from Max Planck institute for Marine Microbiology, Germany - Olavius sp. DAHAB.2... ...
GCCCGAAAACGGAACCCGAAATCGCAAGGTTCCGGCAACAAAAACCAGAAAAAACTGCAAATATAACGACTTCAGAAACCGGAAAAACAATGCCAACTCAGAGCGTTATGAGTTGTTCACACGCGACTACTTCAGATCAGGCGCGGATAGACACATCGGTCCCGCCAACCATGGAATGGAACCCTCGTGCCTTGACGGCACGAGGCAAGTCCATTTCATCCCCCGGAGGGGGCATCGAGTTGTTGCGGTGGTCGTGAGGTGGTTGAACACATCGGCATGGCCAACCCAGCCATCCCCATGCCTCACGCCGTGCGTGGGGGCCAGCAAAGAGGCATCAGGTCACATCGGTCCGGCCAACCCAACCATCCCCGGACCTCACGCCGGAGTTTGGCGCACCGTTCATCCGAACGCCCGAAACCTCAGCTTGATTTCCGCCTCGCTCATGGTCTCGTCGATCTGGCGCATGCGCTCGTAGTCCTTCGACGTGGTGACCCGCTCCGACCATTCCATGTCGAGGGGCGCCAGGGGCGTGTCGTCCGTCGCCAGGTGCTCGGCGAGACCTAAGAACAACTGCACCAGGGCCCGGTAGGCCTTGATCTCCAGATCGACGAAGCGGATCCCGTCGGGGACACCGAACCAGTCGACGGCGACGATGGCGCCGGAATCCACCTTCGCCGCCATCTCGTGGGCCGTCACCCCGAACATCTCGGCGCCGTCGTAGATGGCGAAGCTGGCCACATGGTTGCCCGGGTAGGTGGGCGGGCCCGGGTGGAAGTTGTAGGCCGGGCCGTCGACGGCCTCCAGGACCGCCGCCGGCACGATCACCGAGGTGCAGAAGGCGATCAGCCGGCGCATGGCGGCCGGCGTCTCCAGGCAGGCGGCCTTGAGATCGTCGGCGGTGTAGGCAGGGACGACGTTCAGGGCCGGGTTGTGCCGGCGCAGTATTTCTTCCAGATGCGGGGCCTCGGCCTCCCCGGTCAGCAAAACGATCTCCGACGGCATGGACCGAGGCTACCACGACGACGGAAAATCCGATAGCTTTCGGGGTGGTTCCGCGACCACCGTCAGGAGGCCAACGTGAGCGATCCCATCACCACCGCCGTCGAGGTGCTGAACGACGCCCTCGAACGCGACCCCCAGGCGATCACCGACCTGATCAACATGCGGGTGGAATGCAACGACAAGCTGGCCACCCAGCCGACGCTCAGGGTGCAGAAGTTCGGCGACGTGCACCGGGTCGGCTTGCTCGGCGTCCTCAACGGGGCACTCGGCGGCAGCCCGTCGGGGGACGTGGGCGCCAAGGGGACGCTCGATCCGAACACCGGCAAGTTCACCCGGATCAAGATGTTCGTGGACCTCAGGTTGGAGAGGCTGGACGTACTCGCTTAATGCGTGTTTTTCAGAAAAAATTTATATCGCAATGTTTCAAAGCGTTTCCGTTGGTCTCATGCGATTGATGCGCTTCTAGGCCGGCGATACCTTCGACGGGTCATGACAAAGCGTGATCCATCGTCGACGGATTCTCAGATCGAGGCCCTGGAGGCTCGGCTCGAGGCGGCCACCAACGCCAACCGGGTTCTCCTGGAAACCCTGAGCCACGACCTGCGCACGCCGTTGAACTCGATCATCGGGTTCGCCGACATGATGGACCAGGAGATCCTCGGCCCCGTCGACAACGCCCAGTACCGCACCTACGTCCGCGACATCCACGGGGCGGGCCGCCAAATGCTGGAGATCCTGCACGACCTCCTCGAGCGCCAGCGGTTCGAACAGATCGAGAAGTCGGAAAAGGACTTCCGCCACATGTTCGAACTGGCCCCGGACCTGATCGGCGTTTGCCGGGCCGGCCGGATCATCAGGATCAACCCGGCCGGCGCCAACCTGCTCGGCATATGGCCCGTGGAGCTGCTGATCGGCCGCGTCTTCGCCGATTTCGTCCATGCCGATTTCAAGCCGCTGGTCGCCGACGGGCTGGAGAAACTGACGGACCGCACCACCCGGCTGCCCATGAAGCTCAATCGGGCCGGTGGCGGCGGCGTCGACGTGGAGCTGGCCGCCATTCCCTACGCCGGCGTGGATGCGGATACGGACGCGGCCGGCGGCGACACGGTGATGCTCATCGCCCGGGACGTGACCGAGCGCAACCGGGCGATCCGCCAGGTGGCGGCCCGGGAGGGGCACATCCGGAAGATCATGGATACGGTGGTCGAGGGCATTCTGACGGCCGATCAGAACGGGGTCATCGAAACCATCAATCCGGCGGCGGAGAAGATCCTGGGCTACCGGTCGGGCGAGCTAGTGGGACGGAACATTTCGGTGCTGATGCCCGAGAACGCGGTGGCGGCCCACCAGGGCTATCTCCGTGACTATCCGGAGAACGATGCCGTGGCGGCCATGGGCGCCCGGGAGGTGGAGGCGGTGCGCAAGGACGGCAACACCGTCCCTATCGAGATCACCATCAGCGCCATGCGGGACCGGGACCGCTACACCTTCATCGCGGCGCTCCACGACATCACCGAGCGGAAGATGGTGGAGGCCCGTCTGGTGGAACTGGCCACCATGGATCCGTTGACCGGCCTTCCCAACCGCACCGCTTTCCGGGAACGGCTCGGCCAGGCCGTGGAGCGGGCCGGCGGTATCGGCGCCTTCGTCGCCGTGTTGTTCGTCGATCTGGACAACTTCCGCCACATCAACGACACCCGTGGTCACGTGGTCGCCGACCAGGTCATCCGGATGGCCGGAAGCCGCTTGCGGCAGTGTCTGCGCGAACGCGACACCGTGGCGCACATGGGCGGCGACGAGTTCATGGTCATCCTCGAGAACATCGCCGGCGACGAGGAGACCCGGGCAGCCGGTCAGGTCATCCTCGAGGTCATCGCCCAGCCCTTCTTCGTCGAGGGTACGGAGATCTTCATCACCGCCAGTATCGGCGCCGCGCTCTACCCGTTGCACGGCGAGACGGCGGGGTACCTGGTGCGCAACGTCGATACGGCGCTGCACCACGTGAAGCACAATGAACGCGGCACCATGCAGTTCTATTCGGCCGAGTTGACCACCAACATCGGCCATTGGGTGCAGTTGGAGGCGGGCTTGCGCGGGGCCCTGGATCACGGCGAGCTTTATCTCGACTTCCAGCCGAAGGTCGATCTGGAAACCCGTCGGGTGATCGGCGCCGAGGCGCTGTTGCGCTGGCGAAATCCGGCCTTGGGGGACGTCTCACCGGTGGAGTTCGTGCCCGTCGCCGAGGAAACCGGGCTGATCGCCCGGATCGGTGATTGGGTGCTGGTGGAGGCCTGCCGCCAGGCGGTGATCTGGAACGAGCTGTCGCCGAGCCCCGTCCACGTGGGCGTCAATGTCTCGGCGCATCAAATGAAGGCCGCCGATTTCGGCGGAACCGTGAAGTTGGCCCTGGAGGAGACGGGCCTTTCCCCCCGGTTGCTGGAGCTGGAACTGACGGAAAGCATCATGATGGACGAGGCCGGCGGAACCGTCGCCGTGTTGGAGGATCTCAGGCGTCTCGGCATCACCGTCGCCATCGACGATTTCGGCACCGGGTACTCGTCGCTCAGTTATCTGACCCGGTTCCCGCTGGACACCCTGAAGGTCGACCGGGCGTTCGTCATGAACCTGCCCGACGACCGCGACGCCATGGCCATCGCCCGGTCCATCGTCGGCATGGCGAAAAGCCTCGATCTGCATGTCGTCGCCGAGGGGATCGAGACGGAAAACCAGGACGGTTTCCTGCACGCCCTCGGTTGCCAGACGGGGCAGGGGTACCTGTTCTCGAGACCGTTGACGGGGGACGGGTTCATGGATTTCATCGGCGGCAACGTGGTGCCCATGAAAATCCCCGGCTGAGGGTCTTCTCAAACGCCCAGCAGGTCGTCCACCTCCGATTGATCCAGGGTGTCGGCACTGCCGTGGATGATCGCCGAGGCCGTGTCCATGAGCCGCTGGATAACCCGCGACATGGTGGTCGCGTTTTCCCTAAGCAACTCCATGTTGCCGTCGCCGAGGTCCTTCTCGAGGGTCGTCACCGTCGAGCCGATGGCGTCGTTGATCTGCTGGATGGTCATCTCGAAGGGCTTCTTGTAAACCGCGGGCACCACCTCGTAGGCCTCGACGGCGATTTCCCGGTCGGCGATGGTGCTGTCCAGGAAGTGATCCCGGTAGGATTTGGGCCGCCATTCCTTGGCGTCTTCCAGGATTTCCGGCATGTCGGCGACCATTTCCAGGAGCATGACGATTTCATTGAAATGGTTGAGGTAATCGGTGGCCAGCAAGGTCTTGGGGTCCAGGTTCGACCCCTCCGCCTTGCGACGCATCGCCTCGTAGGCCGCGTCCGGGCCCGTCATGTCACTCGCTTCGGCCATCGCTTCGGTGGTGCCTTCCGGTCCAGGGACGGTCAGGATAATCGTAGAAACCCTAGAGGCCAAGCGTCTGAAGGTAAAAGGTTTTCTCCAATCTCTAATGACCGCGGGCGGAGCTGTCCGGCGGCCATGCTTGACGCCCGAGGCCGGCCCGTTATCATGCGCCGATCATGCGGAAACAAACTCTCACGTTGGTGTCGATCATTCGGCGAATTATCGGCCCGGCCTCCAAATAGGGGACCGGGGACGTTCGCTGTCTTTTCGTCGCACCAATCGAGAGAAGTTTTAAGCCATGACCGACAATCGCATCTTTCTGTTCGACACGACCCTGCGCGACGGCGCGCAGACCCAAGGTGTCGACTTCAACCCGGCCGACAAGGCCCTCATCGCCCGTGAGCTGAATGAGCTCGGCATCGACTACGTGGAGGGCGGCTGGCCCGGCGCCAACCCCACCGACGACGCCTTCTTCGCCGAACCGCCGGAGATGACGCGCTCCAAACTGACCGCCTTCGGCATGACCCGCCGGCCGGGGCGCAGCGCCGACAACGATCCGGGCCTGACGGCGATCCTTGGCACCAAGGCCGAATGCGTGGTCATGGTCGGCAAGACCTGGGATTACCATGTCGATGTGGCCCTAGAGATCGAGCGCGACGAGAACATCCAGATGATCGCCGACAGCGTTCGCCACGCGGTCACCAAGACCGGCGAGATCATGTTCGACGCGGAGCATTTCTTCGACGGCTACAAGGCGAACCCCGAGTTCGCCATCGCTTGCCTGAAGGCGGCCATCGATAACGGTGCGCGCTGGGTGGTGCTCTGCGATACCAACGGCGGCACCCTGCCGCACGAGGTCGAGGAAATCGTCGCCGAGGTCTGCGCGGTCATCCCGGGGGACAAGGTGGGTGTGCATTTCCACGATGACACGGGGAACGCGGTGGCCAATTCGCTGGCCGGCGTGCGGGCCGGGGCGCGCCAGGTGCAGGGCACCATCAACGGCCTCGGCGAGCGCTGCGGCAACGCCAACCTGATCTCCATCATCCCCACCCTGATGCTGAAGATGGGCTACGAGACCAACATCTCGAAGGACGACCTGCACAAACTGACCCACCTTTCGCGCATGCTGGACGAACGCCTGAACCGCCAACCGGATCGGGGTGCCCCTTACGTGGGCGAATCGGCTTTCGCCCACAAGGGCGGCTTGCATGCCTCGGCCGTGGAGAAGGATCCGCGTACCTACGAGCACATTGAACCGGACCTCATCGGCAATCAGCGCCACATCGTGGTTTCCGATCAGTCCGGGCGGTCCAACATCCTGTCCAGGTTCCGTGACATCGGTGTCGAGATCGACCCCAAGAACCCCAAGGTCGGCCGGTTGGTTGAACTGGTGAAGGAACAGGAGTTTAACGGCTACGCCTACGACGGCGCCGAGGCCAGCTTCGAGTTGCTGGCGCGGCGCACGCTGGGATCCGTGCCCGACTATTTCCACTGCACCCATTTCCGGGTCATCGATGAACGGCGCTGGAACGCCAAGGGGGATCTGATCACCCTTTCGGAAGCCACCGTGAAGCTGGACGTGGGTGACGAGCCTTTCATGACCGTGGCCGAGGGCAATGGACCGGTGAACGCCCTGGACGCGGCCATGCGGAAGGTCCTGGTGGCCCGCTATCCCATGCTCGAGGATTTGCGCCTGGTGGACTACAAGGTGCGTATCCTGACCCCCGGCGACGGCACCCGGGCGGTGACCCGGGTGATGATCGAATCGGCCGACAACGACGGCCATCACTGGTCGACGGTGGGGGTCTCCACCAACATCATCGATGCGTCCTACAACGCGCTCCGCGACAGCATCGTCTACAAGCTGTTCCGCGAAGGCGCCGAGCCGCATCACGGCTAGGGCGGTGGCCGGCACCGACCGCACCCGCGCCGAAGCGGCGGCGGCCGCCGGCGGCGGCATGGGGCCGGTAATCATCCTGGTGGAACCCCAGTTGGGCGAGAACATCGGCATGGCGGCCCGCGCCATGCTCAATTGCGGGCTCGGCGCGCTACGGCTGGTCCGGCCGCGCGACGACTGGCCGAACCGCCACGCTATCGCCGCCGCGTCCGGCGCCGACGGGATCATCCATGCGGCCCAGGTCTTCGAGACCACCGAGGCGGCCATCGCCGATCTCAAGGCGGTCTACGCCACCACGGCGCGACCCCGGGACATGACCACGGACGTGGTGACGCCGGGCGCCGCGGCCCGGCGCATGAAGGACGACGCGGCCTCAGGCCTGCGTTCCGGGGTGCTGTTCGGCAAGGAGGCCAAGGGCCTGACCAATGATGACGTGGCGCTCGCCGATGCCGTCCTGACGGTGCCCCTGAACCCGGCCTTCACGTCCCTCAATCTGGCCCAGGCCGTGTTCACCATCGGCTACGAATGGTACCAGCTTGAAGACGATACACCGGCCGTCGAGCAAGCCATCCCGAAGGAGACCCGTCCCGCGAACAAGGATGAGCTGTTGGGCCTGTTCGAGCACCTGGAGCGTGAGCTCGACGACAGCGGCTTTTTCCATGTGCGCGAGAAGAAGCCGATCATGGTCCGCAACATCCGCAACGTCCTGCAGCGGGCGCGGTTCACGGAACAGGAGGTGCGGACCTTCCGGGGCATCGTCACCAGCCTGAGCCAGAAACGGAAGCGTTAGCTCAAACCCGGGTGCTCAACCAGATGGCCAGGCGCGAGCCGGCCTTGATGGCGCCGCTCAGAACCTCGTAGCCCGGTGCCTGCTCGGCGCCGTGTTCGAGGCCCGTATCCCGGTGCGCCAGTTCGTCTTCGCGGAATTTGACGCAGGTTTCCTTCAATGCGGCCTCGTCTCCGTAGGGCTCGAGGGCCTCGATCTGTTCAGCGTAGTGCTCGTCGATGGTTTCCTCGACGGCGACGGTGCAGGCCATGGCGGCCTTTTCGCCAAGCAGCGCCGTCGCCGCGCCCAAGGCGAACCCGGCCACGTGCCAGAGCGGCATCAGCGCCGTCGGTCGGACCCGGCGTTCGGCGATCAACCCATCGAAGGTTTCGAGATGCGCCTTCTCCTGGTCCAGCATGTGCTTGATGACCGGGCCCGAATTGCCCTTGCCGAGAACTGCCAATTGACCCTCGTAGATGCGTACCGCGCCGTACTCGCCGGCGTGATCGACGCGGATGGCGCGCTCCACCAATTCCTCTTTGGTGGGGTCGCCAGGCAGGCGGTCCGGGGAGCGCGGCGGCGCCGTCTTGCGGGTTCGTTTGGCGTTCATTCAACCTTTCCTCAAGCGCCGGACGGCGGCCAGGGAAAGTGCCGCCAGGGCCGTCGACAGGAGCGCATTATAGGTGGCCATTGAGATGCCGAACAGGGTCCAGTCGATTTCATCGCAGGCCTTTTCGGGCTTCTTCTGCAACAACGCCTGGAACTGGTCCATGGAAACCGTCTGGCCCGGGTCGCCGCCGCCGCAGGACGCCGCCGAGGCCCACCAATGCTGTTCGACGCCGACGTGGTAAAAGGCGATCGCCGCACCGGCCAGGAAGGTCAGGCCGGCAAGACCGGCAATGAGTTGCGTGTAGCGGCCGGCCGGGGCAAGGAAGCCGAAGACGCCCAACAGCCCGATCACGGCGTAGGGAATGCGCTGGTAGAGGCACAGGATGCAGGGTTCCAGATCAAAAATGTACTGGGCCGCATAGGCGTTCCCAAGGGCGCCGACGGCGATCACCAGCAGGGCCAGCGGGATCAAGCGATGAAGGTTGGCGGGGGTGATATCCATACTTTCCATATACGCCGGCCCGGCGCCCGGTGCCAGGGCCGGCGCCCGTTCATAGCAAATATTTGATGGCCACGAAGCCGCCGATCAGCAGCACGCAGAACAGGGTGAACAGGAAGCCCAGCCGGGCCTCGATGAAATCGCGGATCGGTTCGCCGAACTTCCACAGAAGCCCGGCGACGAGGAAGAAGCGAAGCCCCCGGGCGAGCACCGAAGCGATGCAGAACACGGGCAGGCTCAGCGCGGTGACGCCGGAAAGAATGGTGATCACCTTGTAGGGAAACGGCGTCACCCCGGCGAAGAACACGGCCCAGGCGCCCCATTCGTTGTATTTGGCCTGGAACTCGGAGAACTTGGGCGCGTAACCGTAGAACTCGAGCAACGGCCGGCCCACCTGCTCGAACAGGAACATACCGATGCCGTAACCGGCGACCCCGCCCAGGACCGAGGCGACGGTGCAGACCAGGGCGATCTTCCAGGCCCGCTCGCGGGCCGCCAGGACCATGGGGATGAGCAGCACGTCCGGCGGGATCGGGAACACGGAGCTCTCGATGAAGGAGACGATGAACAGGGCCCACAGGGCATGCCGGTGGCCGGCCAGGTCCAGGGTCCAGTCATAGAGGCGTCTAAGCAAGGGTCGGGTTCCGCCGGGAGGTTGTCCGTTGATGACAGGTGGCGCTGTTTAGCAGGCCCCGGGGGGCCCGGCAATGACCGCCATGCGATCCCGTATTGACCGTCCCCCGGGGCCGGTTATGATGCCGCCGATCCTACCTTCCCAAGCGGGTGTGGCGGAATTGGTAGACGCGCTGGATTCAAAATCCAGTTCTGGCAACAGAGTGTCGGTTCGAGTCCGACCACCCGTACCATCAAACTTGGGCCGTTAACTCTCCGCCATTTCCCCGAAGAATCCCCAATCCATCAGGCATTGGGTCAGTTCCTCGTGGAAAGCGCCGCTCTTGTGAACCACGGCGGTCTCCGGTGGAAGGTCGGCTAGGTCAGCGTCCGCCGTCTCGGTCCCGGTGACGATCACCCGTCGCGACGCCTTGGTGGCGCCCATCACCGCCAGCACCCGCATCAGTTCCGGGCCGCCCATGCGCCGCAGGGTGCGGTCGGCGACGACGATGTCCGGGGCCTTGGTAAGGCAGAGGTCGATGGCCTGCACGGCCGATTCCGCCGTGGTCACCTGAAAGCCGCAGGATGTCAGTTCCCTAGCCAGGATGGTGCGTTGGGTCGCGATTTCCGTGACCACCAGAACCCGTATAACCCGCCCGGATTGGTTGGCGGAGATCACCGAAAGCGGTACTGGCAGGCGGGCGAGGATCCGGTGCGTTTCCGCATCCGAGGGATTTTCGCGTTGCTCCAGGATATCCCGTACGGCATCGATGAAGGTTTGGATGGCCTTCAGTTCCACCGAGCCCATCGCCGCGCAGGCCTGGATGTAGTCCTCCATGTCGTGGGCGATCATGGTGATTGCGGGAAAATCGAAGGTACCGCCTTGGCCCTTGAGGCTGTGCACGTCCCGGCGAAGTTCGACCATGCACTCAGGGACAACCGCCGCGTCATCGATCATCTTGGTAATCAGGTCGTCCATGGTGCCGAGCTTGTCCATGGCGGTATCGATGAACTCGTCCCGCGCCCCGGCCAGGATGGCGTCGATGCTCGCTTGATCCATGGGATGAGTGCCTTTCCCCGCTTCGACATGCTCAACTCCAGGCCACGATAAACCGGCCGGACGGCTGCGGCAATTCTCCATCATCGCGGAATCCGTCAGCGGCTGATGACGATGAAAATCACCGATGGCAACACCAGGAACAGGGCCAGCAGGGTGTGCACCGTGATCTGTTCGCGCCGGAACACGGTGATGCTGAGCAGCATGGTGAACACGGGCGCCGACGCGATGATCGGCACCACGGTGACGACTTCCCCCTTCAGCAGGGCCCAGTTGAGGGACAGGATGGCGACGCCGAAGCAGATGCCGCTGGCCATGAACCAGGCCGGGCCTGCCCCGCGCCAGCTCAGACGGGCCTCGCCACCCGAGCGGAACCGATGCAGGCTCGTGGTGATCAGGGCCGATACCGTGAAGCCGACCAACCCGGCGAAGTAGGGGTCGGGGATATGGAGCATGCCGAACTTGGAGACGGCGTGGCTGAGCGAACGGATGGCTGCGGCACCAATGGGAAGCGCCAGCGCCCAAAGCGGCCAAGTGACGGCGCTTCGGCTGCCCGGCCGCGCCAGGACGATCACCGCCAGCATGATTCCCGCGGTGCCGGCGGCGACCGGCCAGGTCAGCGTCTCGCCAAGCCAGAACACGCCCAGGGCGGCGCCGAACAGGGGTGAGGTGGAGGCCAGCGTGCCGGTCAGGGTCGGTCCCAGGTGACGGATTCCCGCCGCTGCCAGGTTGCCCGAGAGGGAGGGCCGGATCAGGCCTATCAAGGCGAAGACGAAGACCACGGGGTGGAGGAAATGGGAGAAATCCAGTAGCCACGGAGACAGGGCCCAGAAAAGGCCCGCCGAGGCGCAAATGGACACGGCAGTGCCGGCCCGCGATCCCATGTGTCTCAGCCCCAGTGCCTGGAACTGATCGCCGAGTCCGAACAGGAAGGCGGATAGCAATGCGAACAAATAGGGCGTTAGATCGCTGGGCACGGGGTGGGCTCCGGAAATGACCGTGCATCCTGCCCGCCCATCGTCCGTCGAGCAAAGTAATTTCCGTGCCTCGGCGCTGGCCGGTTCGGCCGATACGGCTAGGGGTCGGTCTTCTCGCGGAGGTAGGTTTCGATGCGTCCGCCCGCGTCGAGGGCCATTGGCAGGTCCTTGGTGCCCGTTGCCGGGGCCTGCATGGCGTCGGCGATTACGGCCAGGTAGGCTTCCGCCGTGCGTTGCCAGGTGTAGGTCTCCTCGACCCGCCGGATCGCCTTCGCCGAAAGTTCCTGATGGCCCGCCAAGGCCTCCAGAAGGCCGCGGGCGATATCGTCGGCGGCGAACGGGTCGACCAGGATACCCGAGCCGTCGGCGAAGATCTCACTGGGGCCACCGTTCACCGTGGCGACGGGCGTGAGGCCCGCAGCGGCGGCCTCGATGGGTGCGAGGCCGAAGGGCTCGTAGAACGAGGTTAGCGCGAATACGGAACCACGCCGGGCGAAATACCGGTAGGTGGCGGCGAGTTCGGCCTGTGATCGGATGTTCAGGAAATGCACCCGATCGCGGAACCCGCCCGTATCGATGGCGGCCAGTATCTCGGCCAGGACGGCTTGCTCCGGCGCCCCCAGATCGTCTATGTCCTTTTCCGGGTCATCGATGCCGCGCACACAAAGCACCAACGCGGCGCGATCCCTGAGTTCCTGGCTCGCCGCGTAGGCGCGGACCACGCCGACGATGTTTTTCTTTTCGTCCAGGCGGCTGGAAACCACGGTGACCGGCCCGTGGTCGTCGTTGAATCTGGCATCCAGAGCTTTCGTAACCGCTTCGTCGGCGTCGCCAGCACGGGTCGTGAAGACGCGGCCGTTCACCCCGGGCGGGATCACCGCGAACCGCCCGTCGTCACGGCTGTCGATGGCGCCCTGATAGAGCGGATGCGCGTACTGTTCTAGCTGTTCCTGTCCCGTGGAGACGACAATCCGGGCGGCCCCGGCCATGCTCAGGCGTTCGGCCTCAATGCGCCGCGAGAACTTGTAGCGCGCCTCCATCTCGGGCCAGTTGCCGGCCGTGGTGCCCAGCTTGTCCAGCTTCTGGGCACCCAGGGAATGACCGGTGAAAGTGAAGCGGATGCCCGCGGCGCGTTCCGCCAAAAGGCCGCAATATCCACCGTCGGCGTAATGAGTGGTCGCGAAATCGGGCCGCTCCGCCCCGTAGAAGGCGAGCATGTTGTCGATGAATTCGGGCATGTGCGGCCAGAGGCGTTCCTTGTCGAGGAACGCCGGTCCGCCGCAGGGGAAGCGAAGGATTCGCAGCCGATCTTCGTACCCGGGATAGCTATCCGCGTCGCCGGAAAATTCCGGCCAATCGGCGTCCTGGACACGTCGCGTGATAATATCGACCCGGTGGCCCAGATCGGCCATGGCCTGGGCGACCTCCTTCACATAGACCAATTGGCCGCCGAAGTCGGGATGTTCGGCGAGGTAAGAATCGGCCGGGTCGAAATTACCCTGCGGGTTGAGAAAGGCGATATGCATGGAATGGACCCTGCCCGGTCAGTCGATGATGGTGACCGAGTAATCGGCGTTGATAACGATCTGAGCACGTCCCCGGTGGGCCGAGATGATGTCATGCTCGATTTTCAGCACATCGTCGATGAAGGGATCCAGTTCGGCGGCGTCGCGTTTGCGCTTTTCCCGATGCGCCCGGGTCTGCTCGAAATCCCGGGCGATGAAGATGTGGGCGTCGGCATTGTCGAGCAGCGTCGTGTAGGTCCCTTCGGCGATGGCCACCTGGGCATCCGCCAAAGCAAGCCGTTCCTCGCCGATGGTGTCGGTCTCGTAGTCGACCAGCGGCTTGTCGATGGCCTCCGCATCTTCCCGGAAGGCCTTGAGGTGCGAATCCAGCAGCTCCAGCTTGACTTCCTGGGGGCCGACCCAGCCGATGTCGGCACGGCGGGTTCGATCGTTGGATTTGGGCGGATGGACGAAATAGTCGTCCTGTTGAAGGATAACGCTGGTGATGCCTTCCGGTGCCAACGCCTCGGCGATGGCGGTCGCGGTTTCCGATTTACCGCTGCCCGATTCGCCGGCCACGGTAATTGTGTACTTGCCTTCCTTGGCACCGATTTGGGCCAAAAGCTTAGGCAGAATCTCGGCCGCCGCCCGGCGGTGGTGTTCTTCGACAATGATGGTATCGCCACGCATTCTCTCGATTCCCGGCTGCTGTGCTAATTTTACGAGGCGTTTACCATATGGAAAGGCGTCTAAGCCATCATTATCCCATTGACCTGCGGCGGATTTTGATTAATCAGGTAGTTGTCGGGAACGAAAAGGCGGTATCGCGCTTCGCCGGTGACACTGTTCCCGCATGACGGACGTGGTTCATGGATTACAACGTTGCTTGGCTCGACCTGAATGAGCGCCTCCGCGAGACGGCGTGCGGCGGGGGCGGGCTGGCGGCTGCCCTTTACGAACTCGAAGAGCATCAGCGGGAGAGCGGTTTCATCAAGGACGACTTGGCCAGCGTCGAACGCCATGTGTTCCACCACCCAGACAATCCGGATCTGAGCTTCCGTGTACAGTACAATCCGAAGCGCGCGCTGCGTTTCAACGGCTCGGGGGTGCGGACGCCGCCTGCGGAAGCGGTAAGCCTCAACGATGGTTGTTTTCTCTGCCGTGAGAACATCCGCTGGCAACAACAGCATACCCAAGTGGGTTTTGAGATCAGCACCACGCACGATGTTTACTACGCCTTGATGAACCCGTTCCCGCTGTTGCCCAATCATGTTGTCATAGCGAAAGAGGATCATATCTCCCAAGAATGGGACATGACCGGTGACGGTCAGAATGGAGTCAGCCTGCAGCGGTTACTCCGGGACTTGTGCGAGACGGCGCATCGCCTTCCAAACCATGTGGGGTTCTATAATGGTGTCGATGCCGGCGCCTCCATACCCACTCATCTGCATTTCCAGTTCGTTAGCCGCCTCCCGTCGGACCCCGTTTTTCCGCTGGAGCAACGGAAGTTCCGTCCGTCCGAGGACGACGATGGCCCCCTTCTAGCGGTGGACTATCCAGTCCCGGTAGCCCTGTGGCGAGGCACCGTCGCGGATGTCGTCGATGCGGCCACCTCCTGGCTGCGCGGCTGGGCCGAGGGCAACGAGCACCGCCTCAACCAATTAACCTGCAACTTCATCGCCGCGGGCCAGGAGTTGAGCGGCGGCGTGTCGCTGTATTTCGTTCCCCGCGATCGCACCAGGCAACGGTGGAACGCGACCTACGGACTGGTCGGTGGACTGGAAACCCTGGGAGAGTTGGTGTTCTCCAGCGAGAAGGAAAAGTTGCTGCTCCGTAACGGCCGCGTGGACTACTTCTACGTGGAACAGGCCTTGGCCAGCGGCCACACCCCGTTTTTCGTGGATTGACCTTCTGATCCGCTAGCTTACCGAACCAGGCCAACAAGGGTTCTGGGGAATGACGCCCGGGAGGTAGTTGTCGCCTTGCCCCAAGAGCTTGCGGTTAACCACCACGAGGCCGCTATCCGTCAGCGAAAATCGTTGTTTGTCGAGGGCGGGATCCTCGCCGATGACCGTCCCTTCGGGAACCTGGCATTGGTTGTCGAGGATGGCATTGGAAATCCGTGATCCAGCGCCGATTTCGCAGCCCGGCAGGGCCAGCACGCCTTCCAGTTGGCAACCCTTGTGGACTTTCACGTTGGAGAAAAGGATCGACTTGCGGACCTGCGATTCGACGACCACGCAGCCACCGCTGACCATGGCATCCTCGATGCCATGGGTGTCACCGCCATCGACGAAATGGGCCGGCGGCAATTGTGGTTGGTAGGTCAGGGTTGCCCACGATGGATTGTAAAGGTCCAAGGGCGGTTCGGCAGAGATGAGTTCCAAGTTTGCTTGATAATAAGCGTCGATGGTACCGACGTCGCGCCAGTAGGGTGCGCGTCCGTCGTGCGGATTGACGAATTGGTGGGCCTGCAGATGGTCACCGTTCTCAAGCGCCTTTGGGATGATGTCACGGCCGAAATCGTGGCTCGAATCCGGGTCGTTGGCGTCCTCCAAAAGGCGTTCCTTGAGGTAGGCGAAGGAAGCGATGTAGATGCCCATGCTGGCCAAAGCCTTGGAGGTAAAGCCGGGCATGGGCTTCGGGTCTTCGGGCTTTTCCTCGAAGTTGATGATACGGCCCGACGGCGTGGCCTCCATGACGCCCAATTGCCCGGCGGCGTCGGCAATGGAGACGGGCAGGCAGGCGACGGTGAAATCGGCGGCTGCGTTCACGTGCTCGGCCAGCATTTCGCCGTAATCCATATTGTAGACGTGATCGCCGGCCAGGATCAGCACGTGTTCAACGCCGTAACCCTCAATGATGTCGAGGGATTGATAGACGGCGTCTGCCGTTCCCAGGAACCACGTTTCGTCGTCCGTCCATTGCTGGGCCGGGACGACATCGACGAAGTCGCCGCGTTCCGTGTTGAGATATGTCCAGCCGCGCATCACATGCTGAATCAAGGAATGGGATTTGTATTGGGTCAGGATGCAGACCTTGCGGATTCCCGAATGCAGGCAATTGGAGAGCGTGAAATCGATGATCCGGAACTTGCCGCCGAAGGGTACCGCCGGTTTGGTCCGCCAATCGGTCAGAGGGCCCAAGCGCTCGCCTCGCCCCCCAGCCAGAACAAGGGCCAAGGTGTTGGTGGTGAGGCGGCTGACGAATCGGGCGGCCGGTGCGCGCATGATGTTGCTCCCTTAGATCATCGTGCCTTCCCCGCGCGCCATTGTAACGGCCGGGGATTCAATGTCGAGGGTCCTGCGAACGGATATCGGCGACGAGACGAAAGTGTCACAAAAAATTCATCGACCCCATGGCCCCGATTAACCATGGAAAATCGGCGATATTCCTCCTCGGACAGCGCTGATCCGGCCGCGTGTTCTAACGGGTCCCGACCTAGTAGGCATATTCCTGGAAAACCGGGTCAACGGACCCGCGCCAACGCCGCTCGTAGGCGCGCAGCAGTTCCTCGGCCGGTGTTATTCCGGATTCAGCAATCTGGAACAGGGGCCTGAGGAAATGGGTTTCGTCCAGGCCGATGCTGTCCTTGCGGGCCCGGCGCTGCAGGCCACTATGCGCCAAGCACAACACGTCGAGGGCAATATCCTGCACGGTCCGGTTTCGGAAGGTCGTGGCGAGCGCTGTCTTCGGCACTTCGTCGCGTAAAGCCTGGCGTTCGTCCGCTGTCCAGTCCCTGACCAGGTTCCAGGCCGCCTCAAGGGATTCGGAATCGTAAAGCAGGCCGACCCAGAAGGCCGGCAGCGCACAGAGACGAGCCCAGGGGCCACCGTCCGTTCCCCGCATCTCCAGAAAAGTCTTCAAACGCACCTCAGGGAAGGCCGTACTCATGTGATCTTCCCAATCCTTCATCGTCGGCTTTTCACCTGGAAGGGCCGGCAGTTTACCGGCCATGAAATCGCGGAAGGATTGGCCCGAGGCGTCGATGTAGTTGCCATCGCGGTAAACGAAGTACATGGGGACGTCGAGGATGTAATCCACGTAACGTTCGAAGCCGAATCCGTCCTCGAAGACGAAAGGCAACATGCCGGCTCGGTCATTGTCGACGTCGGTCCAAACGAAACTGCGATAGGCCAGGTAACCCGACGGCGCCCCCTCCTTGAACGGCGAATTGGCGAACAGCGCCGTGGCGATCGGTTGCAGGGCGAGCGAGACCCGAAACATCTTGGCCATGGTGACTTCGCTGTCGAAGTCCAGGTTGACCTGTACGGTGCAACTGGACTTCATCATTTCGAGACCGTGACCGCCGACCTTGGGCATGTATTCGCGCATGATCTTGTAGCGGCCCTTGGGCATCCAGGGCATCTCGTCATTGGGCCATTTCGGGTGGAAGCCGAGACCAAGGAAGCCGATCCCCAATTCACGGGCGATGGCCTTGCATTGCTGCAGGTGGCCGGTGACTTCGTTGCAGGTCTCGTGGATATCCTCCAGGGGCGCTCCGGAAAGCTCCAACTGGCCGGCGGGCTCGAGGGAAATGGCGCCGCCGCCCTCTTTCTGGAGGGCAATCACATTCTCACCCTCGAACACAGACTCCCATCCAAACTTGGTAAAACCGTCAAGAACGGCGCGGATGCCCACTTCGCCGTCGTAGGGCAGGGGCTTCAAATCATCGAGCCGATACGGAAACTTCTCATGCTCCGTCCCGATGCGCCAATTGTCCGCCGGTTTGCATCCGGATTCCAGGTAGGTGACGAGTTCCGTCTTGTCCTCGATGGGAGGTCGGGGTTGTGCCGCGTCGTCTGGCATGAAGCACCTCTGGCTTGTTTCCCGGCTAGTCGCCGGTTCGGCTGCGCCAATCTCCGCAAACCGCCTGCCAGCACGTGAGAACCGCCAGGGCGGTCGTTTCCGCACGTAATGTGCGCGGGCCAAGGTCGACACGAGTAACAAACGGCAATCTGTGCAGCCTGGCAAGCTCGCTTTCGGAAAAACCGCCTTGCGGTCCGATCACAAATGCGGGGGCTGCGCGTGACGGGGTCGTGACCTGTACCAGGACGTCCATAATCGGCTCCCCACCGCCTGTCTCGTCGCCGGCCAAAATCGGCATTGCTGGATCCCAGTCGTCCAGCAGTTCTTGAAAGGCCTGTGGTTCGTCGATGACAGGGATATCAATCCGGCCGCATTGTTCGGCGGCTTCGATGGCGTTGGCCCGCAGGCGCTCCGTGTTGACCCTTCCCGTATCGGTGAATTCGGTCATCATCGGCGAAAGGCGTGTGGCGCCCAGCTCCGTGGCCTTTTCGGCGAAGAAGTGGGTGCCGGCCTTCTTTACCGGGGCGAAGATCAAATGCGCCCCCACCGGCTGGGTTTGCGTGCGCGTCTGATGGGTCAGGGTCAACCGCCCTGTTTTACGGCCCAGTTCAACGACCGCCGCCATCCATTCGCCGTCTTGTCCATTGAACAACTGCACGGTGTCATCGGCTTTCAGGCGCATGACGTCCTTCAGGTAATGGGCTCGGGCATGGTCGAGCTCAATGGTTGCCATCTTATGCAACGGCTGTTGGATGTATAGGCGGGGCGCGGAACGGGTCATGGCGTCATGATAGGCGCCCGCGCACGTGGGGCAAGCGGTGGTGATCACGGACCCGGCGGCCTATATTGAAACCATGAATGAGATGGTCTCTGCGGCGGCGACGGATATCCCGAGGGGAAGTTGGGTTGACCGCTTCGCCCCGGCGCCGGCGCGTCCCTATTTGCGCCTGGCCCGTGCCGATCGGCCCATCGGCACTTGGTTGCTGTTGATCCCTTGTTGGTGGGGCCTTGCCCTGGCCTCACCGGGAATACCCGACTGGCGACTGATGGTGCTGTTCGCCGTTGGTGCCCTGGTCATGCGCGGGGCCGGCTGCACCATTAACGACCTGGCTGACCGGGAATTCGACGCCAAGGTGGCGCGCACCGCAGATCGACCCATCGCCAGCGGCCAGGTCAGCGTGTTCAAGGGGGTATTGTTCCTCGCCCTGCAACTGGCCGTGGGTCTTGCCGTGCTGGTTCAGTTCAATGCCTTCAGCGTTCAACTGGGCGTCGCGTCCCTGGCCCTGGTGGCGGCCTACCCGTTCATGAAACGCTTCACCTACTGGCCGCAACTGTTCCTGGGTCTAACTTTCAATTGGGGCGCCCTCATGGGTTGGGCCGTAATCGCTGGCGGATTGCATTTGCCGGCCTTGGGTTTTTACGTCGCGGGAATTTTCTGGACGCTTGGATACGACACCATCTACGCCCACCAGGACAAGGCCGACGACCTGCTTGTTGGCGTGAAATCGACGGCCCTGAAACTCGGCGAGGGTACGCCTTATTGGCTGGCGTTTTTCTACGCCGTCACCGTCGTCCTGATGGCCTTTGCCGGGTATGCGGCGGGGTTGTCGTGGCCCTATTACGTGGGTTTGGTGGTGGCGACCCTGCATCTCGTTTGGCAGATCTGGCGGGTCGATATCGACAATCCGAAGAACTGCCTGGCGGTCTTCAAATCGAACCGGGATTTCGGCTTGATCATCCTTGTTGGCATCGTTGCCGCCAAACTGATGACGGCAGGCGGATAGGTTCAGGGCGTCGGGCAATTCGGCGGCACCTGGCCGCTGACCAAATGGGCGAGGTTGCTAAATAGGGTGAAGCCGGCGCCCCGATGGCAGGGAATGGGCGCCGAGGTCCCCGGATCATAGCTCATTTCCGTCAGCAACAGGGTGTAGACGAAAAGCCCGGCCATCACCGAGGCGACGATCAATCGACCGTGCCTGGACGGCTTCGATAGACGGCGATAATGGAACGCTTCGGCACGTATGGGGACCAGTTCACTGCCGGTGTGGCGGTTGAGGACATCCTCGCAGAAATCAGTCACCCAATGAGGGACCTGCTGGTGGAACATGTAAGCGGCGAACAGCTTCTCCAAGCGGTGGCTATCGACAACCGTGTCCCACTGGTGACGATAGGCCATGCGGAAAACATCGACCTCGCGAACGCGCAAAAAGGACGCCGCGTCGATGACGGCCTGACAGTCCGACGGGAAATGACGTCCGGTTAATGACAAATGGCCACTCCCAGCCCACCAGCCTTGTCCCATTGTAGCAGATCAGATGGAGATGGGTTCGAAATCAGCCGGCGTGAAGGCGCGGGCGCCTTCCTTCAAGGTGTCCGAGCGCTGTCGGCGCAGGTCGGCGTCGGCGATGGATTCATGAATGAACTCATCCAGAGACTTGCCCGGGGCCAGCCGGTCACGAACGTGATGCTGGACCTGGGTTTGGTTCATGGCGGTCCAGGCCCGGCCGCGTGCGGGAATTTCCGCGACGGGAATAGGCGTACCGTCGCGACATAGCGTGCCGCGGGTCGAATTGTAGATGTAGAAGGAGTCCAACGGCGGGCCGACTTCGCAGGTGACGCGGAGGCCGCCAAGACGGCCGAACCCGTAGTTGGCGCTGGAGATTTCGGTTTCGTGCATGCGTCCCAGTTGGCGCTCGGTCAACCAGGTGACGAACAGGGTCACCCGGACCCCGGGGGCCTCCTGCAGGGTCGCCGCGATGGCCCCGTAGGTGGCGATGTGCGGCGAATAGACGGAATCGAAACCATCCAGATGAATGCGCAGGACGGGAATGGCACCCCAGTCGCCGTCCCGGAACTTTCTGGTCAGTTGTTGCGGTGACTGGTTCGAGCCGACGGCTAGAACCGGCACCCGGTCCCTCAGGTCGGGAACCTGATTCTCCTCGGTAATATCTTCAGCGAATCCGTCACGGTGGACGTAAGAACGGTCCGGAATTGGATAGGGGTAGGTCTTTGCCCGGTGGAGAGGAGCGGCGTCCACCGGCTCAGTCGTCGCTAGCGGCGCTGGGCAGGTATTCCGAGATATCCACCTCGTCGATCTGCGAAGGATCGAGGAAGCGTTCGGCGTATTCCTTGTAAATGCCGGATGTCAGGAACAGCTCAAAGAGGTCGGAATCGATATGCGCGTCCTTCTTCATGAAGGACATGATCTTGACGCATGCGCTGAGTGGTTTCGCAGGCTTGTAGGGACGGTCGGCGGCAGTCAGGGCCTCGAAGATATCGGCGATGGCCATGATCCGGGCCGGCACGGACATCTGGTCCTGGTTCAGCTTCTTCGGGTATCCGGTGCCGTCCATCTTCTCGTGGTGGCCGCCGGCGTACTCGGGAACCCGCGCCAAATGCTTCGGGAAAGGTAGTTGTTCCAGCATGATGATGGTCTGGACGATATGGTCGTTGATCTTGAAACGCTCTTCCTCGGTCAGGGTGCCGCGGCCGATGGAGAGATTATAGACTTCGCCAAGATTGTACTTGTGCTCCGGCACGTCCAACTGGAAGCCGTAGGGGTTCTCCTCGGAGGCCGCCGGTTCGGGCGTGTCGCGATAAATGATGTGATCATCCCGGTCGGACAGCAGGTTCTCGACCACCGGGAGTTCCGGTTCCGGCGTGCGATCCTTGCGCTTTTGCTCCTCATAGGAAATGCCGACCCGGTCGCTGAGGGTACGGGTCCATTTGATCTCGGCGATGGCTTCCAGGCGCTCGATCAATTCGGGCGCCATGAATTCGCCGCCCATGTTGCATTCGGCGATGAAATTGTAGTCATCGTCCAGTTTGGCTAGGCGCTCTTCCAATTCGCCCTTGAGGCTATCGGGATCACCCCCGTCGATGATCGCTTTCAGGTAGTCCACGACGGCATCGCGCTTCACCACTTCGAACCGCATGCGAACCTCATGGATCCGGTCGTAGATGGTTTCCAGCTTGGTCGCCTTGTCGACCACGTATTCCGGCGTCGTCACCTTGCCGCAATCGTGCAACCAAGCCCCGATATGCAGTTCGTACATCTGATCGTCGTTCAGGTCGAAATCGGCGAAGGGGCCATCCGTCGCCTCGCAGGCTGCGCGGGCCAGCATCTTGGTCAGTTCCGGCACCCGCTGGCAGTGACCGCCCGTGTAGGGGGATTTCGCGTCGATCGCGGAGGCGATCAACTCGATGAAGGAATCCAGCAGTTTTTTCTGGGCTTCCAGGAGTTGTTGGTTGTCCAGGGCGACCGCCGCTTGCGAGGCGAGGGCCTCGATCAGTGGTTGGATCTCCGTGCTGAACGATATGACATCGCCGGAGTCCTTGTCCTGGGCATTCAGAAGTTGGAGGACGCCGATGATCTCGTCCTGGCTGTTCTTCAGCGGCACGGTGAGGAAGGATTTCGAACGATAGCCCATGCCCTCGTCGAACTTCTTGGTTCCCGTGAAATCGAAATCGTCGGCTTCATAAGCATCCGGAATATTCACCGAGGTGCCGGAAATGGCCGCCCAGGTGGCGACGTTCTTGCGGTTTTCCTCTCCCGTATCGGGATCGTACATGCGTAGCGGCGGGAAGGTGATGTCCTTGCCGGTGGTGCCGCCAAGGGCGATATCGAGCGAGTCCGTGCGCATGATCTCGAACTTCAGGGCGTCATCCTCGGTCCGCAGATAGAGGGTGCCGCCGTCGGCGTTACAGAGATCCTTGGCCTCCAGCAGGATGCGCTCCATGAGCCGATTGGTGTCCCGTTCGGCGGAAAGCGCGATGCCGATTTCGATCAGCCGTTGAAAAGGATTGGTGTTGGTCTCGTTCATTGTCTTCGTATCAAGCTGTTCTCGCTGTCGAATCCAAATTACCGGCGCCGGTCAATGACGCATCGTAACCTAACATGACGGTAAGTCCCCCGAAAAAGGTTTCCTGTGATATTCGATGAACCTACGTCTTACTTGTTACAAATATTTCGGTAGGCCGTGCCCCAATGTAAACCCTTGATGTAAGGGTATCTTCGTTCCTCCGAGAAGACAACTGGCGGGCCTTTGAAGCGCTTGACGGCGGTCTCCATCGCGAGTCCAATGTGGAGCACCGGAAAAGGACTTCCTGGATGGCATTTTCTTCGCTCCGAGACTTCATGGAAAACCGGCTGGAGCCTTCCGGGCGGCTGATCCGCGTCAGCGAACCCGTCTCGCCAAAACTGGAGATTACGGAGATCCAGACCCGGCTGCTGGCGGAGGACGGCCCAGCCGTTCTTTTCGAGAACGTTGTCGACGACGACGGCAAGCCATTCGACATGCCCATGTTGGTGAACCTGTTCGGGACCGTGGAGCGCGTCGCCTGGGGCATGAGCCGGGAGCCCGAGCAACTACGTGAGATCGGCGAAACACTGGCCTTTCTGCGACAACCGGAGCCGCCAGGGGGTTGGAAGGAAGCCTTCCATATGCTGCCGTTGCTGAAGACGGTCATGACCATGAAACCGAAGTCCGTCGGTCGGGGAGCGTGCCAGGAAATCATCTGGCGGGGCGATCAGATCGATCTAAACCGGTTGCCGGTGCAAACTTGCTGGCCCGGTGAACCGGCACCGCTGATCACCTGGCCGCTGGTCGTGACGCAAGGTCCCGGGGCCGGTGGGGCCGACAGACGGGATGATTTCAATCTGGGCATCTACCGGATGCAGGTGACCGGGCCCAATACGACCCTGATGCGCTGGCTCAAGCATCGGGGCGTTGCCCAGCATCACGCCCGCTGGAAGCAGGAAAAACGCGAACCGTTGCCTGCCGCCGTGGTTCTTGGCGCAGATCCGGGCACCATCTTGGCCGCCGTGACGCCGGTTCCGGACACCTTGTCGGAGTACCAGTTCGCAGGCCTTCTGCGCGGTAGGAAAGTGGAACTCGTCGATTGCGTTTCCGTGCCCTTGAAGGTGCCCGCCGAGGCGGAGATTGTCATCGAAGGCCATGTGTCCTTGGACGATTACGGTGACGAGGGCCCCTATGGCGACCACACAGGTTTCTACAACGCGGTTGAACCGTTTCCCGTCTTTACCGTCAGTGCGGTGACCATGCGGCGCGCACCCATCTATCTCTCGACCTTTACCGGAAGGCCACCGGACGAGCCATCCGTTTTGGGTGAAGCCTTGAATGATGTGTTCGTGCCGCTTTTGGTCCAGCAGTTTCCCGAGATCGTCGATTTTTGGCTGCCGCCGGAGGCCTGTTCCTACCGGGTCGCGGTGGCTTCCATGAAGAAGGCCTATCCGGGCCATGCCAAGCGGGTGATGATGGCCGTCTGGTCCTACCTGCGGCAGTTCATGTACACCAAGTTCGTGATTGTCGTGGACGACGAAATCGACGCCAGAAACTGGAAGGACGTGGTTTGGGCGGTCTCCACCCACGTCGACCCGGCGCGCGACGTGACGATGATCGAAAACACCCCCATCGACTATCTTGATTTTGCCTCACCGGAATCGGGACTCGGCAGCAAGATGGGGATCGATGCGACAACGAAACTGCCAACTGAGATCCATCGGGAATGGGGCCGGAAAATACGGATGACCGACGATATTATTGCCGAGGTCACGCGCAAGTGGTCCCGATATGGGCTCCCTGGGTCCGGCCGGCCGATCTGGCCTGAGAGAGACCGTTAAGGGGGGAAAGGCATCATCGATGAAGCCTAATGCGTGATAAAAATACTTTAATTTCAAATAATAGAGAAATTTTACAATTATTCAGACTTTTTTCCTTGACAATCCAAATCATAGGACGTATGTTGTGTTCAGGCTTGTCGGGACAGCTGTGTCCGGTGGGCAAACGGTAACCCTCCTTCCTTAAGCATCTACGACTTGGCGCGTGTTGACCTTGCCTTTACAGGTGCGTAGGGTCCGGCGCCTGTATCCAACGGCCACCGGACGCCCCGACGATGACCGATCTCCGCGCCCTTTCGAAACACGCCAAGGCATGGCCCTTCCAGGAAGCCAAGGCCTTGTTGAAGCGAGTGGGGACGAAGGTTCCGGAAAAGGGATACGTTCTGTTCGAGACCGGTTACGGGCCGTCGGGCCTGCCGCATATCGGCACCTTCGGCGAGGTCGCCCGGACGTCCATGGTCCGGCATGCCTTTTCCCTGATGTCGGACCTGCCGACGCGGCTGTTCGCCTTTTCCGATGACATGGACGGCCTCAGGAAGGTGCCGGACAACATCCCGAACAGGGAAGCGGTTGCCGAGCACCTGGGGAAACCGCTGACCTCCATTCCGGACCCCTTCGGCACGCATGAAAGTTTCGGCCACCACAACAACGCGCGCCTGCAGGCGTTCCTGGATGATTTCGGCTTCGACTACGAGTTCGTCAGTTCGACCGAGTGCTACCGGACCGGGCGGTTCAACGAGGCGCTGGTCGGGGTCTTGGCCCACTACGACGCGATCATGAACGTGATCCTGCCGACCTTGGGCGCGGAGCGCCGCGCCACCTATAGCCCGTTTCTGCCCGTCTGTCCCGACACCGGCGTGGTGCTGCAGGTCCCCGTCGTCGAGCACGACGAGGCCGCCGGGACGATCGTCTACCAGCGCGAGGACGGCAAGAAGATCCAAACGCCGGTCACCGACGGCCGCTGCAAGTTGCAATGGAAGGCCGACTGGGCCATGCGTTGGGCGGCCCTTGATGTCGATTACGAGATGTCGGGCAAGGACCTGATCGATTCGGTCAAGCTCTCGGGGCATATCTGCCGGATTCTCGAAGGGCGACCGCCGGTGGGCTTCACTTATGAGCTGTTCCTCGACGACAAGGGCGAGAAGATTTCGAAATCCGTGGGCAACGGCCTATCGGTGGAGGAATGGTTGCGCTATGCGCCGCCGGAAAGCCTGTCGCAGTTCATGTTCCAGAAGCCGAAGGCCGCGAAGCGCCTTTATTTTGATGTGATTCCGAAGAACGTCGACGAGTATCTCCAGCACTTGTCCAATTTGCCGAAACAGGAGACCGGGAAGCAGATCGAGAACCCGGCCTGGCACATCCACCAGGGCGACCCGCCCCACGAAGACGCCCACTTGAGCTACAACATCCTGCTCAACCTGGCGAGCGTCTGCCACACGGAGGACAAGGCGGTGCTGTGGCACTTCATCTCCCGCTACCGGCCGGATGCGACCGCCGAAACGGCACCGATTCTCGATGGCTTGGTCGGCTGCGCCATCAATTACTATCGGGACTTCATCAAGCCGCAGAAGAACTACCGGAAGCCGAGCGACGACGAGGCAGCGGCGCTTGAGGACCTGCAAAGGACGCTCGAAAGCCTTGGTCCCGATGCTGAGGCCGAGACCATCCAAACGGAAGTCTACGAGATCGGGAAACGGCATTCCTTTCCGGATCTGAAATCTTGGTTCCGCTGTCTATACGAGGTTCTCCTGGGCCAGTCTCAAGGCCCACGTATGGGATCTTTTATCGCCCTCTATGGCCTCAATGAGACAACCACGCTCATCGGCCGCGCGCTCCGGGGCGAAGACCTGTCCGCGTGAGTGTGATCAACGGCAATCTTTGGCGTATTCGAAATAGAGTTCCCGGGCGCGCCGGTAGACGGGGCCGGGCTGCAGTTCCCGGTCCTCGATCCGCGTGCATGGCGTGACCTTGGCGTAGTTGCCCGTGCCGAACAGTTCGTCGGCGGCGAGGACCTCCTCGAAGGCGATGGCGCGCTCCGCGACCTCGAACCCGCCTTGGCGCAACAGGGCGATGGTCCGCTGCCGGGTGATGCCGTTCAGGAAGGTGCCGTTGATCGCCGGCGTGTGGACCGTGCCGTCTTTGACCATGAACAGGTTGGTATAGGAGAACTCGGCCACGTTGCCGTTGGGGTCGAGGACCACGCCGACGTCGAAGCCGCGCACCGCCACCTCGGTGACGCCCCGGGCCACGTTTGGGTAAAGGCACGAGGCCTTGGCTTCCGTCGGGGCGGCGTCCCGAGAGGGGCGGCGGTACTTGGTCAAGCCGGCCGAGAAGCCCTGCGGCTCCGGTACCGGGGAGACGGCGATGTGCAGGATGAAGCGGGCCGAATCCGGCTCCGGCACGATGAATCCGCCCGTCGGGTAGAACATAGGGCAGATATAGAGCTCCGCGTCGGTCGGGAACTTGGCGACGCCCTCGCGGGCCAGGGCCTCGATCTCGGTCGCCGACATGTCGGGCGCCATGCCCATGAGATGCGCGGACTTGATCAGGCGCTGACAATGGAGGTCGAGATCGGGAAGGGTCCCGGCCATGGACCGGGCTCCGTCGAACACGTTGGAGGCCAGCCAGAATCCATGTTCACGGGGGCGGATGAGTTCCGGCGTGCCGTCGTGCCAGTCACCGTCGACAAATGTTAGGGCCGCGCCCGCGTCTGATTTGGCCATTGCCTGATACCTCGCCTCCTGAGCCAAAGACAACAGGATTAGGGCATCCGGCGCAAGCCGAAGGTTAAGACGTTTAAGGCGTTTCGAAGATTTACTGGCTGGCCCAGATGATTCGGGCGAGCCAGTCGATGTCTTCCATCCGTAAGGTGCGGTCTTCATGCAGCGGGTTGAGGGATTGCAACTCAACCCGGCTGGCCGTCTGCCGAAGCAGGATCTTCGCCAATACCTCGCCGTCGTGCGTACGCGCCACCACCCGGTCCCCGCGGCGGATGTTCGCTTCCGGAGAAACGATGACCGTGTCGCCATCGCGGAATACCGGCTCCATGCTTTCGCCGCTGATTTCCAGGGCGTAGGCGTGGGGGTCGGAGAACCCCGGGAACGGGATCTCATCCCAGCCGCCGCCGGCCGGATAACCTGCGTCGTCGAAAAAGCCTTCGGAGCCGGCCTGGGCGAACCCGATCAACGGAATATTCCGGTACACACCGGCGCCGCCGCCGTCACCCACGTAGGAGACGAACTCATTGAAGGACGCCCCTGTCGCCGCGAGGATCTTGGCGACGCTTTCCGTGCTCGGCCAACGGTTCTTGCCTTCCCGGGTGACCCGCTTGCTTTTGTTGAAGGTCGTCGGGTCCAAGCCGGCCCGGCGCGCCAAACCGGACGCCGATAGCCCATATTCCTGGGCGAGGCGGTCCACGGCCCGCCATACGTCTGCATGTGTCAACATGAGTCTATAGTCCGAGAAAAATCCCATCCTGTCATTAGGAAAATGTAGCAAATCTTTCTTGACGAAATGAAATTTGCAGGCAAAAATAGAATAAATAGTGAACAAATGCTTGGATTAATGGCTGTTGCTGACCCGAGGATCGTCTGATGGCGAGAAAACGACGCACCGTAAAACCCCCCACGTCCCTTGCCGCGAGCGAACCATTCCAATCGGTGGAAGAAGCCTGGTTCTGGTTCGTTCGATGCCAGAAGGCCCGCGATCAGGGAGCACGATTTGAACGGGGAATGGAACTGTTCGCGCGGCCCTGCGATCCGGATGATATCTACCGGGCGGTAAAGACGCTGACCCGACAAAAGCTCATCAACCGGAGTCATATCCGTGTTCTCCATCGTTATGGAAATCTGGAGCGCGCGCCGGACCCCCGTGATTGGGACGAAGAGAGGTGCCATGTTCTCTGGGACCAGGCGTTGGATCGTTTGAGCACCGTATTGCGATCCAAGGATATCGTGCAATGAATGATCTGGTTCCCGGTGCGGTATCGTCGGGAAGCCGCGCTGTGGTTGTGTTTTCGGGTCATACGGACATGCCGGCCCTGCGCTTGTTGAAGCCCGGTTTTCGACACTGCTGCTGCCTCGTCGAGGCCCAGCAATACTGGATCTTCTACAACCCGACATCGCGAGGAACGGAAATCACCGTCTATGACCGCCTCACGATGAAGAACATCGTCGCGTGGTTCCTCAACGACGGGCACATCGTTGTGTGCTGTCGCGTGAAGACGCCGCCGCCACGAACCGCACCATTTCGCATGTTCACCTGCGTCGAAGCCGTCAAGCGGGTGCTCGGCGTTCGCGCACCTTGGGCGTTGACGCCATGGCAGTTCTATAAGTTTCTTATTGGGGTCGCGTGAAACCAGGCCTCACAGTCGGAACGAATGCCAGTGGGGAAACCATGCAGAATCAACAAAATAGGAAAATTTAAAAAAAATAGGAAAAAAGTTGACAATTTTTTGAATCTGCGCTAGATTTGTTATAGTGACCAGGGACAAATGCGTCCAGAGCCCGCCGGAACTTCCCGGCGGGCTTTTTCGTTCTCAATTTGAACAGAAAGGATATCCAACATGGGTGGGATTTTCAGTGCGCCCAAGGCGCCGCCGCCTCCGCCACCTCCGCCGCCGCCACCGGATCCGGAGGAAGAGGAACGCAAGCGGTGTCTCGAGGCGATCGAACGCCGGCGCCGCGGCCGGTCTGGAACCATCGAAACCTCCGATCGGGGGGTATTCAATGATCCGGCGACGGCGGGATCCTCCAAACGGCTGTTCGGAGAGTGACGATGCGGGAACCAATGGAAAAGAAGATTATTGACCGTTATCGGCACGCCAAACAACGACGGGAAAACTGGCAGTTACATTGGCAGGAGTGTTTCGATTTTGCCCTGCCGCAGCGTGAGCCAAGTACTCAGTTGGCGGACCCGGACGGTAAGCGTACCGATAAACTTTTCGACGGGACCGCGCCTGATAGCGTTGAACAGCTTGCGGCCAGTCTGTTGTCGGAGCTGACGCCGCCATGGGCCCGATGGTTCGGGCTTGCGTCGGGACCCGAGATTGACGACCGGGAGCGCCGGGAAGCTGCTCACGTTCTGGAGCAGGCATCGGTTGCGATGCAATCCCAGTTCGACCGGTCGAATTTCGCCATCGAAATGCATCAATGCTATCTCGACCTGGTTACAGCCGGCACCGCGTCCTTGCTTTTTGAGGATGCGCCGGTTGGAGAACCATCGGCCTTTCGCTTTACTGCGGTGCCGCTTTCCCAGGTCGCTTTCGAGGAAGGCGCCGACGGACGCCTCCATACCACCTATCGTCGCTCGGAATTATCGATAGCCCAATTTAAGGAGCGGTTTTCAGGCGCCAACCTTCCCGCCGAGGCGGTGCGTCGCGCTGACGCGGATCCGGACTTCAAGATCGCTGTGATCGAGACGGTGTTTCCAGAAGGTGCCGGCTACAGATACCTGGCGGTGACGGAGACCGAGTTATCCCCGCACGGTGAACCGACGACCGTCGCCGAAGGACATTTCCCGCAATCGCCTTTCATCAATTTCCGTTGGATGAAAGCACCCGGTGAGGTGTACGGCCGCTCACCAGTCATGAAGGCATTGCCCGACATCAAAACCGCAAACAAGGTGGTCGAATTGACCCTGAAAAACGCGTCCATCGCGGTGACCGGTATTTGGCAGGCAGACGATGATGGTGTTCTCAACCCGGCAAGCATCAAGTTGACCCCGGGCACGATCATTCCAAAGGCGGTCGGTTCGGCAGGTCTCACGCCACTCGACTCCCCAGGGCGCTTCGACATCTCCCAATTGGTGCTCGAAGATCTGCGGCACAATATCCGACGGGCATTGCTTGTCGATAAGCTTGGCCAACCCGATACGCCGAAGATGACAGCAACCGAGGTGATCGAGCGGTCCGCTGAGATGGCCCGGTTGCTGGGCGCGACGTATGGCCGTCTTCAATCGGAGTTGCTGACGCCGCTGGTGTCCCGCGCCGTGTCGATCCTCGGGCGGCGCGGTGTTATCCCGGAAATGCATATCGACGGCCGAATGGTCGATCTTGAGTACAAATCACCTCTGGCGCGTCAGCAATCCCGTCAAGATACGCAAGGGACGGTCCGCTGGTTGGAAATTGTTGGCCAGATGGGCCCGGAGGCCGATTCGGTCATCGACAAGACGCAACTCGTTAGATGGCTGGGCCGGAGTTTCGGCGTGCCTGAGGAAGTCATCCGCGGCGAAACGGAACGCCTCGACCTGGAAGCGCCTTTGCCAAGCGGGGACCTCTCCGAGCTGAGCGGCCAAGCGGCTGACGCACTCGGCGAAATTGCCGGCGGATTACCGGGCGCCGAGGTCGCGGACCTCGGCACGGTCTTAAGCGAGGAGTCCGGTGGAAATGTCTGAAACCAATATGGGGTGGAGATGGTTTGAGACGAAAAGTCCGCCGAACTCACCCGACCCGGAAGGCCTGGAGGACGACGAACTGCCGGCGCTCGCCGCGCGGTGCTTTCGTGGTGAGAATGGGGACAAGCTCCTGGCTTATCTCGCGTCCATCACCACGGAGCGAGCCTACGGGCCGAATGTCAGCGATGCCATGCTGCGGCATACGGAAGGTCAGCGCCAATTGGTTGCCTATATCCGGGCCTTGGTCCAGCGCGGACGCAGCGGCGGCTCTCAAATCCATCAATAATTCGCGAGGCAAATCCAATGACCGACAGTTCGATCGACACAATTGCAGACGAAACCCAAGACTCAGACTCGGCAGATGTGAACCCTGAAGAGGTTGGTGGAGATAAAACGGATGCGCGCCCGGAAGGATTGCCCGATAAGTTTTGGGACCCTGAAGGGGAGCGGGTGCGGACCGATGCCCTGGCCAAATCCTACCGGGAACTGGAGCAAAAACTCGGCGGAACTCTGGGACGCGGCGTACCGGAAACCCCGGATGGGTACGAAATCCAATTGGATGACCCAAGGATGGAAGTCGACCCGAATGTGAACCACCGGCTTCACGAAGCCGGATTCAATCAACGCCAGGCACAGGTTGTCTACGATCTGGCTCGCGAATACTTGGCACCCATCGTCGACAATCTTTCCGCCGACCTTGCCGCGGAGCAGGAGCGGGACCGGCTCGTCGAGCATTTCGGCGGTCCCAATCGGTGGCGGGAAACCGCCGCCCAACTCCGAGAATGGGGAAAAGCGAACCTTCCGCGCGATGCTTTCGAGTCCATGGCAAGTTCCTACGATGGTGTCTTGAAGCTTCAGCACATGATGACGAACGATGAGCCGGACCTTCTGCGTGACGGACAAGCCGCCGAATCCGGTCTTAGCGAACGAGGCCTTAAGGATCTCATGCGCGATCCTCGTTACTGGCGGGATCACGAGCCGGCTGTCGTACAGCAGGTGAAGGATGGATTCGCTCGTCTCTATCCGGAAAAGGAGTGAGCGCCGGGTTTCCATGAGGCGCTCCTCCTATGATGGTTGTCCAGAAGTTATTGAAGGGGCGGCGATTTTGAAGTTGGCGAAGTCCTCGAAGACCCAGCCGTTCTTGAGCGTGTCGTAGATGATCTTGAGCAGCTTGCGGGCGGTGGCGATGA
>Ga0209568_1000092_pt1 | contig 31266 bp, 28 predicted proteins | sample WorMetOlspDAHAB2_FD_187406 | JGI IMG/M metagenome (GOLD analysis project Ga0209568, IMG submission 187406) | Marine gutless worms symbiont microbial communities from Max Planck institute for Marine Microbiology, Germany - Olavius sp. DAHAB.2... ...
ATCGCCACGGCGCGTAAACTCCTCAAGATCATTTACGACACGCTCAAGAACGGCTGGGTCTTCGAGGACTTCCCGGCCTTCAAAATCACGGGACAGCAAAATCCCGCTGGACAATCATCATAGGAGTCGACCGATGGCCGACCTTCAAGGGCTGTCCAAGGATCGACTTGAGGAGATGGCCGAGGCCGGCGCCGAGGTCGTCGAGTGCTACCGGCTTCTGGAAAAGGGCGGTGGTAATGTCGTTGGCGACCTGTTGCGGGGCCACGGCGAATTCTACGAATGGGACCACTATCCGCCGGGGGACGTCTACGATCCAGAAACCCATTGCCAATACTACTACCACGCCCATCCGGTCGACCTCCGCGGCGGCGAGCATGGGCATTTCCACACGTTTCTTCGGCCGAAGGGCATGCCGGCGGAGATCGCGCCCGCACCGCTCGCCGACTTTGCCCCGCCCGAAGGCGACAACGATGCGCTCAGCCACCTGATCGCCATCTCCATGGACAAGTACGGGAAGCCGATCCGGCTGTTCACCACCAACCGCTGGGTCACCGGTGAGATCTGGTACGCGGCGGACGACGTGATCCGCATGCTCGATCGGTTCCACATGGACCTCGCCTATCCGTCGCTGGCGGTCAACATCTGGGTCACCGCGATGCTGCGCTTGTTCCGCCCCGAGATCGAGGTGTTGCTCAAGGCCCGCGATGTCCGCGTCGCCGAATGGCAGGCGAAGAAGACCAACGAAAACGCCTACGAGGATCGCGACCTGGAAATCACCTCGATCACCGAAATCGACGTTGACGCCCAGATCCGGCGCGTCGGTGCGGCCCTGCGAAGCGCCTGAAGCGATTTTCGGCCTACGGCAACAGAGCGCCGAAGCCGGCCCCGAGGATCGCCGCGGCGATGGCGACCAGCCACGGCGGCCACTTCCAGATCATCAGCATGGTCAACGCCGCGACGACGAGGACGAAGTCCGCCGGGCCGTGAACCGTTCCCGTCCACACCGGATCGTAAAGCGCCGCCAGCAGCACCCCGACGACTGCGGCGTTGACGCCGGCCAGCGCCGAGCGCACGCCGACGCGGGCGCGGAGCGCGTTCCAGAACGGCAAGGCGCCGGCGATCAGCAGGAACGACGGCGCGAACACAGCGAGCAGGCAGACGAGGCCGCCCAGCCATTCGCCGGGTCCCGCCTGCATGGTCGTGCCTAGATAGGCGGCAAAGGTGAAGAGCGGTCCCGGCAGCGCCTGCGCCGCGCCGTAGCCGGCGAGAAAGGTATGGGTATCGACCCATCCGGGAGGCACCACGACCGCCTGAAGCAGGGGCAACAGCACATGGCCGCCCCCAAAAACCAGGGACCCGGCCCGGTAGAACCCGTCGACGATGGCGATGCCCGGCGACGCCGTTGCCAGGGCCAGCAACGGCAGGCCGGCGAGCAGCACGAAGAACAGGACGAGACATCCGACCGCGACGCCCCGGCCGATGCGGAACTGATGCTCTTCGCCACCCTCGGGAACGCGACCTTCAAGCAGCAGCCGGCCGAGGATGCCGCCGGCGGCGATTGCCGCCACCTGCCCGCCGGCGACGGGGCCGAACACCAGCGGCCAGCCGACGACGATGGCCGCCGCGCCCGCCGCCATGGTCGCCGTTCGGGCGTCGGGGCAAAGGCCGCGGCCCATGCTCCACACCGCCTGCGTGACCACGGCGACGGCCATGGCTTTGAGACCGTGCATCCAGCCAGCGCCGGCAACGTCGCCCCACGCGTGGACGCCGTAGGCGAACAACACCATGATCACCGCCGACGGCAGGGTGAAGCCGAGCCAGGCGGCGAACATGCCGGGGGCTCCGCCGCGCAACAGGCCCAAGGACAGGCCGACCTGACTCGACGCCGGACCGGGCAGGAACTGCGCGAGGGCGACGAGATCCGCATAGGTGGCGTCGTCGAGCCATTTGCGGCGGCCGACGAACTCGTCGCGGAAATAGCCGAGGTGGGCGATGGGACCGCCGAACGAGATCAGTCCCATCCGCAGGAAGGCAACGAAGACCGACCACGGCGAGGACGACGCGGCGGCCGGCGACGATGCCGGCGCGGTCACGCCGAACCGATCCCGCGCCGCGCCCTCAGCGCGGCGTTCAGGGTTCCATCATCCAGATAATCGAGTTCGCCGCCGACCGGAACGCCGTGAGCGAGCCCGGTGACGGCGACTCCGGCATCGGCGAGGCGGTCGGCGATGTAGTGCGCGGTGGTTTGTCCGTCGACGGTGGCGTTGGTGGCCAGGATCACCTCGGTCACCTGGGCGTCCTGGGCGCGCTCAACGAGCCGCGGGATGCCCAGGTCTTCCGGCCCGACACCGTCGAGGGCGGAAAGCGTGCCGCCGAGGACATGGTAGCGTCCTCGGTAGGACCCCGTCCGATCCAGGGCCCAGAGGTCGGCGACATCCTCGACGACACAGATGACCGACGGATCGCGGCGCGGATCGGTGCACACGCCGCAGGGGTCGGCGGCATCCAGGTTGCCGCAGACCGAGCAGGCACGGATCTGCTGGGCCGCGTCGGTCATCGCCCGGGCCAGCGGCGCCATCAGGGTTTCGCGCCGCTGGATCAGATGCAGGGCGGCGCGGCGGGCCGAGCGCGGTCCCAACCCGGGCAGCTTGGCGAGGTATTGAATCAGCCGGTCGATTTCCGTCGCCATCGGCGTTCGGCTCCTGGCGGGTGCGCGCAATCGGCCGGCAGTCGGCCGCGGTCAGACGTCACATGGGGAACTGCATTCCGGGCGGCAACTGCAGGCCGCCGGTCAACTCCGACATGCGCTCGGCGATCATCGCCTCGACCTTGGCCTTGGCGTCGTTGAAGGCGGCGACGATGAGGTCTTCGAGAACTTCGGTGTCGGCGGGATCGACGAGCGACGGGTCGATCTGAATGCGGCGCGCCTCGGCGCGGCCGTTCAGCGTCACCTGGACCATGCCGCCTCCCGAAGACCCGGTCACCTCGATAGTGGCGAGCTGCTCCTGCATCTCGCTCATCTTTGATTGAAGCTGCTGCGCCTGCTTCATCATCTGGCCGAGGTTCTTCATCGCACCGGGGTCTCCGCGCCAATCGGGCTGAACGTGTTCGTGGCCCGTGTATAGCAACAATCCCGCCCGATCGCACCGTGATTCGGCGGCGCGGAAGGCTCGGTGGAATGATCAATGCAGGGTTGCGAAATCGGCATTCGACACGGTTTTTTCGCAGGTGCACAATACGGTTTTTTCGCAGGTGCACAATAATGCTGCAGTGCGTTAAGATTTGTTCATGTTTTGTGCCTGAGATCACGGAGGCATCACGATGTCGGCGACACGCAGCGCCGGGGCTACGAAACCCCGCCGCAGCACGGCGAAAGCCGCAACGCGGACCCGAAAACCCACGCAGACGCGCAAGACCGCTTCGACGCCAAAAGGCCGTCAGGTTGCGGTGATCGAGGAACGGCGTGCCGAACCGCGCGCACCCATCCCACCTGCCGCACCGAAGGAACCCGAACGCGAGATCGCCGAGGCGATCACCTTCCCGACCAGCGGATTGACCATCGACCGGTTCATGCATGCGGCCGTCGGCCGGGCCACCGGCGGCATGTCGCCCGCCGGAACCATGTCGGCCTATTTCGAGTGGCTGTCGCACCTGGCCTTCAACCCGGGCAAGCAGCTCGAACTGGCGCAGAAGGCGATGCGCAAGGCCGCCCGGTTCGGCGTCTATGCCGTCCGCGGCGCCAACAGCCCCGAGACCCCGCCGTGCATCGAACCCTTGCCGCAGGACAACCGTTTTCGCGGCGAGGATTGGAAAAAGCCGCCCTTCAACTTGATGTACCAGTGGTTCCTGCTGAACCAGCAGTGGTGGCACAACGCGACCGGCGGTGTCCGTGGCGTCTCGCCGCGCACCGAAAGCGCGCTTCAGTTCCTCGCCCGTCAGATGCTCGACGTCGTATCGCCGTCGAACTTCGTGCTGACCAATCCCGAAGTTCTGAAGGCGACGGCCGCCGCGGGCGGCACCAACTTCTTCCGTGGCGCGGTCAACGCCGTGCAGGACTGGGAGCGGACTGTTGCCGGGCGCAAGCCGGTCGGGACGGAGAACTACGTGGTCGGCGGCGATGTCGGACTGACGCCCGGCAAGGTCGTCTATCGCAACCGGCTGATCGAACTGATCCAGTACAGCCCGACCACGGACAAGGTGTATGCCGAACCGGTGCTGATCGTGCCGGCGTGCATCATGAAGTACTACATCCTCGACCTCTCGCCTCATAACTCGATGGTCAAGTATCTCGTCGACCAGGGGCACACGGTGTTCATCATCTCGTGGAAGAACCCGACGGCCGAGGATCGCGACCTGAGCATGGCCGACTACCGCCGGCTCGGTATTCGCGCCGCGCTTCGCGTCGTCGAGGAGACGGTGCCCAACCGCAAGGTCCACGCGGTCGGCTACTGCCTCGGCGGCATCCTGCTGACCACGGTCGCGGCGGCGATGGCACGGGACGGCGAGGACCGTCTCGCAAGCATCACCCTGTTCACGACACAGCTCGACTTTACGGAACCAGGCGAGCTCTCGGCGTTTATCGACGAGAGCCAGGTCGCCTACCTCGAAGACCTGATGTGGGACCAGGGCTACCTCGACGGCAAGCAGTTCGCTGGGGCGTTCCAGCTTCTGCGGTCCAATGACCTGATCTGGTCGAAGATGGTTCGCGAGTACCTGCTCGGCGAACGCCAGGGCATGTCGGACCTGATGGTGTGGAACGCCGACGTCACCCGCTCGCCCTACAAGATGCACTCCGAAGTGCTGCGGGGCCTGTTCCTCAAGAACGATCTCGCCGAAGGGCGTCATCGCGTCGAGGGCCGGCCCGTCGTCATCAGCGATATTCGGGCGCCGATGTTCGCCGTGGCGACGACCAAGGATCACGTTGCGCCTTGGCAGTCCTGCTACAAGATCAACGTGCTCTCGGATACCGATGTGACCTTCCTGCTGACCACCGGCGGCCACAACGCCGGCGTGGTCAGTCAGCCGGGGCACAAGCGCCGCCGCTACCAGGTGGCGACAAAGATCGAGGGCGATCGCTACATCGACCCCGATACCTGGCAGGCGCAGGTGCCGGTGCAGGAGGGGTCGTGGTGGCCCGAATGGCAGGCCTGGCTGGCCGAACGATCGACCGCAAGGGTCGCACCGCCGCCGATGGGCGCGCCGGACCACGGCTTCCCCGTTCTCGGCGATGCTCCGGGTAGCTACGTGATGCAGCAATAGAGAATCGCGTTTCGCCGCCGGTGCCGATGCCGGTGGCGCCAATGATGTGCCGCGCCGACAGGGCCGGCGAACGGACGAAATCGAACGTCCGGTTCGCCGGCCCTAGTCGTCTTTGACAGGCGGTTCGTCTGTTTGCGCGGGCGGCCCATCCGGAGCGTGGCGGCGGACATTCTCGATCTCCGCACCGGGAAACGTCTCCAGCACCGCCTGCACCAGCGGATGGCGCATGGCGGCGGCCCGGCGTTCGGCTTCGGCCGCCTCGGCGGTCTGCTGCAGCGTCGCCGCACCAGGCTCGTTGGAAACCGTCACCATCCATCGCCGCGTTGTGTGGGCGTTGAGCAACCGGGCGATGCGGCCCGGCAGTTCGCGATCGGCGTGCTCGCCGAGACGGATCTCGATGCGGCCGGGCTCGAAATGCACGAGATGGACGTCGGAAACGAGATGGGCACGGAGGATCAGTTCGCCCTGCACCTCGGCCAGACCGACCACGTCCTCGAAGCATTTGGGCTCGGCGATCGTGTCAACGGCCGGGTCAGCCTCGGCCCCGACGCGAACAGCAACCGGTCCGCCATCGTCGAGCAGCGGTCCCGAGGTCCGTGCGTCCGGCACAGGAGGCCCGCTCGGCAGCGATGATCCCGCGTCGCTTGGCGTCCGCGGTGCCTGCGCCGCCGGGCCCGCAACCGGACCACCGGCCGCCGGCGCGTCGGTCTGGGCTTTGACCGCTTCGGCAGGGGTCGGCAAGCTGGACGCGTAGGCCAGACGCACCAGCACCATCTCCACGGCCTGGGCCGGCAGCGGCCCGGTGCGGACTTCACCCAAGCCCTTGAGCAGCATCTGCCAGGCCCGCGCCAGTTCGGCCATCGGCAGGCGCGCGGCCATGTCTCGTCCGCGAACCCGCTCCGCCTCCGGGACGCCGGGGGCGTCGGCGGTTCCGGGCGTGACGCGAAGCCGCGTCAACCAGTGCACAAGTTCCAAAAGGTCTTCGATCACCATCGCCGGGTCGGCGCCTGCGCGATGCTGGTCGGTGAACACCTCGAGCGCGGCAGGTACGTCGCCCCGCATGACCGCATCGAGGAGATCGAAACTCACCGTGCGGTCGGCAAGACCCAGCATGTCGCGCACGGCGTCCTCTCCGACCTCGCCGCCACAGTGGGCGATGGCCTGATCCAGCAGCGACAGCCCGTCCCGGACGCTGCCGTCGGCGGCGCGGGCGATCATCTGCAAGGCCGGCGGCGATGCGGACACCCCTTCTTCGGCGACGATTCCGCCGAGGTGTTCGGCCAGCGTCGCGGCATCGACCCGACGGAGATCGAAGCGCTGGCATCGGCTCAGCACCGTCACCGGTACCTTGCGGATCTCGGTGGTGGCAAAGACGAAGCGGACGTGCTCGGGCGGTTCTTCCAGTGTCTTCAGGAGCGCGTTGAATGCGTTCCTGGACAGCATGTGGACCTCGTCGATGATGTAGACCTTGTAGCGGGCGTTGATCGGCCGATAGCGCACCCCGTCGATCAGCTCACGGATTTCGTCGACGCCGGTTCGGCTGGCGGCGTCCATCTCGATCACATCGACGTGGCGGTCCTCGGCGATGGCGACGCAGTGCTCGCAGACGCCGCAGGGCGCCGGCGTCGGTCCGCCCGTTCCGTCGGGACCGACGCAGTTGAGCGCCCGGGCGATAATCCGTGCCGTCGTCGTCTTGCCGATGCCGCGGACGCCGGTGAGGATGAACGCATGGGCCAGCCGGCCCGAGCGGATGGCGTTGGTGAGCGTCCGGACCAGGGCTTCCTGGCCGACCAATCCGTCCAGCCGGCTGGGCCGGTACTTGCGGGCAAGCACCCGATACGGCGCCGTGGACGGTGCGCGGTCGTCTTCGGATTCGGTCATCGAGCTCCCCGGGGCAAAGAGCACCTGCCGCCCGCAGGGCGGTGGATCAGTGGGAGACTGGACGAACGACCCGGGCCGGAACTCGTTACGGCTGCTTCCTTCCGGATCTGACCGGATTGGCGAGGGGCCCGTCCGCCGCCAGCCTCCCGTCTCAACTATAGCAGCCGCAGGGGGATGTCAGGCAAGGGCAAGAGCGCGCTCCAGGTGCGCGACGGGCGGCCGAAGCCGCCCGCGCAGGCTAAAACGCCTAGGCTGTAAGCGCTATTCGACGACGATGACGCCGGCCATCTGGTGCGGCACCATCCACGGAATGCGCGTGTTCTGGTACTCGTAGCGACCGTCGATGCCGGTGACGAACTTGATCTCGGTCGTGCTTTCCGCCGGAACGCTGATGGCGAAAAAGCAGTCCCTGCTCACGACCTCGCCGCCCACCGATGCCTCGGCGACGGCGACCGACCCGAACAGATCGCTCGACCGGAACGTCCGCTTGCCGTCGTCCGAGTTGGTGATGCGCAGCACATACGGGCTGTTTGCCCGCAGAACCATCACCATCGGATAAAACTCGTCGTCGCGGATGCGCAGGTCGACCGTCTCTGCACCCGACCAGTTGGCCGCTTTGACGCGCTCGGCGGCGTCGGCAGGACAGCCATCCAAAGTAAAGTGCTGCACCGACTCACCCTGACAATTGCAGGCGGATACAGCAAGGGCGAGGACAGCAGCGCCCGCTCCCTTCATAACGACGTTCATTCCTTACTCCCCTCTGTGCCCGTCGGCAAAGCCGCCCACAGGCGACGAATCGTAGGAAAAGCATCAACACGGACGCAATCCACCAAGCGAAAAAGTCAAGGATTCCGTCACCCTTGTCGATTATGTCCGGGTGCGTTGCCGATCGGCATCGGTTGGCGCATTATCAGATTCCGCCCGCTGAACCGGCTGGAAACATCCGAGGCCATCCGTCGACTCATGCCGCCCGACCTGCTCTATACCGGCTGCGCGCTCGACCGCGCCGCGGACCTGCGCCGGGACGCGGGGTGGGTCACCGAGCGGCTGCACGATCCACAAAGCCTGATCATTCCAGTCTGGCGGGACCGCAATCTGATCATCCCAGGAGATCCGCCTGCAGCGGCGGCGATCGCCGGCAGCGGCGCGCGCGACCTTATTTCGGTGGCCGGACACGTGGCGTTGCTGGGCGTCGATCATGAGGCCCACGCTTGGTTTGCGGCCGATCTCTCGATCTTCGAACGCGATGCCGTCAACGAACTTCATGCTGGTGCGCAGTTCACCGACCTCCGCCGATATGGTGCCGTTATGGACCGGGCCGATGGCTCCGTGCTGGCGTATGCGCGCGGCATCATCCATTGGCATGGGCGTCACCGATTTTGCGGCGTCTGCGGCAGTCCGACGGTGAGCCGAGAGGGCGGTCACGTCCGCGTCTGCACCGACCCGGATTGTGCCGCCCAGCACTTCCCGCGCACCGATCCGGCGGTGATCATGCTGGTGACCCGCCCCGGACCGGACGGCGGAGCCTGTTTGCTGGCCCGGCAGTCGAGATGGCCTCCCGGCATGGTCTCGACCCTTGCCGGATTCCTCGAACCAGGCGAATCGCTCGAGGAGGCGGTCGCTCGTGAAGTCGCCGAAGAGACGGGTGTCACTGTTGGCGCGGTGCGCTATCGGGCGTCCCAGCCGTGGCCGTTTCCGTCGTCGCTGATGCTGGGATTCCGCGCCGAAGCGGCTGCGGATGCGGAAATCCGCTTCGACCACCAGGAACTCGAGGATGCCCGTTGGTTCACCCGGGCCGATATCGCCCGGTTCCCGGAATTCGACCTGAAGCTGCCGCGCGCCGATTCCATCGCCCGATGGCTGGTCGAGGAATGGCTCGCAGAGGGTTAGGCGACAGACCCCTCCCCTCCGGCTTGACGGTGCGTACCGCCGCCGCCGGGGACGCCGCGTCGGTTGCCCGGGTTCACGTCGAAACCTGGCGGTCTACCTACGCCGGATTGATTCCGGATGCTGTTCTGGTCGGCATGTCCGAACGCAACCGGGCAGCCCATTGGGCGCAAGCACTCACCCGCTGGCAGTCTCGCGAAAAGGTCCTCGTCGCCGTTGACGAGGCCGACCAAGTGGTCGGTTTCGGCAGCTGCGGACCAGCCCGGGAGGTGGACCAGCCAGGGACCGGCGAGGTCTATACCCTGTACGTTACCCCGGATCACCAGGGTGCGGGTCTGGGGCGGGCTTTGCTGTTCGCCCTGTTCGACGCGCTTACCGCCCGCGATATGACGTCGGCGATCCTCTGGGTGCTGTCGCTGAACCCGTCGCGGTTCTTTTACGAGGCCATGGGCGGCGAGCGGTTCGCCGAGCGCGACGAGCGGCTGTGGGGAACGGTGCTGCATGAGATCGGCTACCGCTGGCGGCAGCTGGTCTAGCCGTCGTCGTCCTCGCCGTCGTGCTGGCGGTACGGGTGCTGGGGATAGACGCCGAGAATGCGGACCTCGCGGGAGAAGAAGCCCAGTTCCTCGAACGCCAGCCGCAGGCCCCGGTGCTCGGGATGGCCCTCGACCTCGGCATAGAACTGGGTGGCGAAGAAGTGCCCGCCGACCATGTAGCTTTCCAGCTTGGTCATGTTGATGCTGTTGGTGGCGAAGCCGCCCAGCGCCTTGTAGAGCGCCGCCGGAACGTTGCGCACCCGGAACACGAAGCTGGTCATCACCGGTCCCGACTTCGGGTGCGGGATGATCGCCTCCCGGGCCATGATCAGGAACCTCGTGGTGTTGTGCTCGGCGTCCTCGATGTTGGCGCGGAGCGACACCAGCCCGTAGACCTCGCCGGCCAATTCCGAGGCGATGACCGCCTGCGTAGCGTCACCAGACGAGGCGATCTCTCCGGCTGCACCGGCGGTATCGACGTGAACCACTGGCTCCAACCCGAATTCCGCGATCAGCTCGCGGCACTGGTTGAGCGCATGAATGTGGCTGTGGACGTGGGTCAGGTTCTCGACCTTGGTGCCTTTCAGCCCCAGCAGGTGGTGGTTCACCCGCTGGTAGTGCTCGCCGATGATATGCAGGTTCGCTTCCGGCAGCAGGTGGTGGATGTCGGCGACACGCCCGGCGACCGAGTTCTCGATCGGGATCATCGCCAACTCGGCGCGGCCGTCTCGCACGGCGGCGAAGGCGTCCTCGAACGACCGGCACGCCAGGGTCGCCATCTCCGGACGCGTGACCCGGCAGGCAAGATCGGAATAGGCTCCGGGCGCGCCCTGAAAGGCGATGGTGCGGTTCGACTCGGACATGGAGACCTTCGTTCCCGTCGATCAGACCTGCCGCTCGGCAAGCAGGTCGCAGGCGCGGGCAAGGTCGGCGGGAGTATCGACACCGAGCGGAACGGTGTCAACGAGGGCCGCATCGATGCGCATACCGTGCTCGAGTGCGCGCAATTGTTCCAACCGCTCCCGCATCTCGAGGACGCCCGCAGGCAAGCCGACGAAACGCCGAAGCGCCTCGCGGCGATAGGCGTAGATGCCGATGTGATGGTGATGCGGCCCTTCGCCCGAGGGAACCGTCGCGCGACTGAAGTAGAGGGCCTGGCCGATCGAGTCGCCGGGGCGAAGCGAAAGCACGGCCTTCACGACGTTGGGGTCGCCGCGTTCTTCGACGCGGGTGATGGGCGTGACCAGGGTGGCGATATCCACGGCCCGTTCGGCGAGAGGCGCCAGGACCGCTCGGACCGTCGGCACATCGATGGTCGGCAGATCGCCCTGGAGGTTTACGACAACGTCGTGGCGGCCGTCACCGTCCACGGTTTCCAGGGCTTCGTGAACGCGGTCCGATCCCGAAGCATGGTTGGGATCGGTCAGCACCGCCGCACCGCCCGCGGATTGTACCGCATCGGCGATCTCGGCCTCGGCGCAGGCGACGACGACGGGCCCGATCTCGGCTTCCACCGCGCGGCGCCACACATGCACGATCATCGGCTGGCCGTGAATGTCGGCGAGCGGCTTTCCCGGCAGCCTCGTCGATGCCATGCGTGCCGGGATGATCACGATGGGATTCAGACGCCCCTCCATAACGCCTTCATACGCCATCGAGAATCCCGTCGCCATGGTGTTTTCCCAACCCGCCGTTGAACGCGCGGGGGCTTGGGGCTACAGTCCGGGCCGTCGAGGCAAACGGCGGAACAGGGTTCGATCCATGCAGTTTTCGGTGTTGGAGAAGTTTGGCGCTTCGCTTCTGATCTGCGCCTGGTTGATCTACGGCAGCCACTTGGCCGGCAACGCGCTGATCCATGTCGAGCACGTCACCCCCGCCATGGCCACGACGACCGACGAGATGCCGGCAAAGGAAGAAGCCGCCGCGCCGGCCGCCGAGGTGGACCTCGCGACCCTGCTGGCCGATGCCGACCCGGCCGCGGGCAAGAAAGCGTTCTCCAAGTGCAAGGCCTGCCACACGGTCGACGATGGCGGCAAGAACAAGGTCGGCCCCAACCTGTGGGACATCGTCGGCAAGGCCAAGGCAGGTGTTGACGGTTTCAAATACTCGGGGGCCTTCACCGACTTGGGCGGTGAGTGGACCTACGAGGACCTGGATGCCTTTCTCGCCAAGCCGAAGGAGTTCGCGCCGGGCACCAAGATGACCTTCGCCGGCATGAAGAAGGCCGGAGACCGCGCCGCCATCATCGCCTACCTGCGCTCACTCAGCGATTCGCCGAAACCGCTCCCGTGAGCGATATCGGCGCGTTCGTCGCACTCGCCGAACGGCTGGCCGACGCAGCGCGGCCGGTCGCCAAGCGCTACTTCCGTAGCGGACTGCCGATCGACGCCAAACCCGATGCCAGCCCGGTAACCGCCGCCGACCGCGAGGCCGAAGCGGCGATGCGGGCAATCATCGAGGAAGCCTGCCCCGATCACGGCATTTTCGGCGAGGAGCACGGCAAGACCCGTCTCGATTCGCGCTACGTTTGGGTGCTTGACCCCATCGACGGCACCAAAGCCTTCGTTACCGGCAAGCCGTTGTTCGGCACGTTGATCGCGCTGTTGGAGGATGGGCGGCCCATCGTCGGGGTGATCGATGCGCCGGCCATGGACGAGCGGTGGGTCGGCGCCGAAGGCCGCCCAACGATCCATAACGGCCGGCCGGCACAGGCGCGTTCCTGTGCCGACATCGGCATGGCTTGGCTTTACGCCACCACACCCCACATGTTCGAAGGCGCCGACGGGAACGCTTTCGACCGGTTGCGCCGCAGGTGTCGTGACGCCGTTTACGGGGGCGACTGCTATGCCTATGGACTGCTCGCCAGCGGTACCGTCGACGTGGTCTGCGAAGCGTCGATGCAGCCCTACGACTATTGTGCCCTGGTGCCGGTTGTGACCGGGGCCGGCGGCGTCATCACGGACTGGCAGGGGCGGCCGCTCGGCCTCGAGTCGGACGGGCGGGTACTGGCGGCCGGCGATGCCGCAATCCACGACGCCGCGCGCGCGGCGCTCGCCGGCTAACCTCTATCGAGTGGGCATTGGGTTAGACATAATGCGATTCATGCGCCTGACCGTCATTGTTCTCGCTCTCGTGGTCCTTGCCACTCCTCGATGGGCGGCAGCGGCCGAGCCCGAGTGGGTTCACGCCATCGCCATGCACGGGATGCCCAAGTACGGCCCCGACTTCCAGCATTTCGACTACGTCAATCCGGACGCACCCAAGGGCGGCACGATCGTCAACGGCACCATCGGCGGCTTCGACACCTTGAACGGGTTCAACAGCAAGGGACAGGCTGCCGGCATTGGCGCCATCTACGATACGCTGACGATGTCCTCCGCCGACGAGCCATTCACCCGTTACGGCCTGCTGGCCGAAGCCATGCGCACGCCCGAGGACCGATCGTGGGTCGAGTTTCGCCTTAGGGCCGAGGCCCGGTGGCACGACGGCAAGCCGATCACCGCTGACGACGTCATCTGGACGTTCAACACGCTGATCGAGAAGGGTGCGCCGCTCTACGCCTTCTATTACGGCAGTGTCGCCGGGGTCGAAAAACTGGACGAACGAACGGTGCGGTTCACCTTCAAGCCGGGCGAAAACCGTGAACTGCCGTTGATCGTCTCCGAGCTGACGGTGCTGCCGAAGCATTACTGGGAAGGCCGCGATTTCACCGCGACGACGCTGGAGCCTCCGTTGGGTTCGGGCCCGTATCGCATCGAGAAGGTCGAGGCGCCGCGCTCGTTCACCCTGCGGCGCGTACCCGACTACTGGGGCAAGGACCTGCCGGTCATGCGCGGCATCAACAACATCGACAAGTTCCGCGTCGAGTACTACCGCGACACCACGGTCGCCGTGGAGGCGTTCAAGGCCGGCGCCTTCGACATCCGGTCGGAGAACTCGTCGGTGACCTGGGCAACCTCGTACGACATCCCGGCGGTCAGGGACGGCCGATTGAAGAAGGCGCTGATTCCGCACAAACAAACCCAGGGCATGCAGGGATTTACCTACAACACCCGCCGCGAGGTATTCAAAGACCGGCTCGTCCGCCGGGCACTGGCCTACGGGTTCGACTTCGAATGGTCCAACCGGAACCTGTTCTACGGCCAGTACAGCCACTCGCGCAGCTACTTCGACAACTCGGACCTTTCCGCCACCGGACTGCCCGGCCCCGAGGAACTGAAGATCCTCGAACCCTACCGCGGCCGCATCCCGGATGAGGTGTTCACGACCGAATACAATCCGCCGGTGACCAAGGGCGACGGCCGCATCCGGGCCAATCTGAAGATCGCCGACGCCCTGCTCAAGGAGGCCGGCTGGATCATCCAGGACAAGAAGCGGGTCAACGCCGAGACCGGCCAGCCGCTGGCCTTCGAAATCCTCCTCAGGAGTCCGCTGTTCGAGCGCATTGTCCTGCCGTTCAAGAAGAACCTCGCTCGCCTCGGCGTCGACGTCTCTGTCCGTCTTGTCGACACGTCGCAGTACATCGAACGCCTGCGAACCTTCGATTTCGACATGGTCGTCTTCTCGTTCGGGCAGTCGCTGTCACCCGGCAACGAGCAGCGGGAGTTTTGGGGTTCGGCCGCCGCCGACCGGCGGGACAGCCGCAACATCATCGGCATCAAGGACCCGGTGATCGACGAGCTGATCGAAACGTTGATCGCCGCGCCGACGCGCGAAGACCTGGTCATCCGCACCCGAGCGTTGGACCGGGTCCTGCAATGGGGGTTCTACGTCATCCCCAACTGGCACATCGCTTCGCAACGGCTGTTGTATTGGGACAAGTTCGGGATGCCGCCGCCGACGGAACTTCGCGGTGCCATCATCGCGACCTGGTGGATCGATCCCGAGAAGGAGAAGGCCCTGGCCGCCAAGGGCCGATAACGGCGGATCGGAGCGGTCTTCGCAACCCATGTACGCCTACATCCTCCGCCGGCTGCTACTGGTGATCCCGACCCTGTTCGGGATTATGGTCGTCAACTTCGCGGTCGTGCAGTTCGCCCCCGGTGGCCCGGTGGAACAGGCCATCGCCGAGATCCAGGGCGAGGCCGTTTCGTCGACCGCACGCATCAGCGGCGGCGGCACCGAGGTCGGCGGCCCACAGCAGCCTGAACCCGCAACAGCGGTATCCGGAGGCGAGAGCCGCTACCGCGGCGCCCAGGGGCTCGACCCCGAAATCATCGCCCGCATCGAACGGCAGTTCGGCTTCGACAAGCCGCCGGCGGAACGGTTTCTGCTGATGATGCGGAACTACGTCGTCTTCGATTTCGGCGAGAGCTATTTCCGTGACCGGGACGTCGTCGACCTGGTGCTGGACAAGATGCCTGTCTCCATCACCATCGGACTGTGGACGACCCTGTTTACCTACCTGATCTGCATCCCGCTCGGTATCGCCAAGGCCGTTCGGGATGGATCGCGGTTCGACGTCTGGACGTCGGGGGTGGTAATCGGCGCCAATGCCATACCCAGCTTCCTGTTCGCCATCCTGCTGATCATCCTGTTCGCCGGCGGCCGCTATCTGGACTGGTTCCCGCTGCGTGGCTTGGTTTCCGACAACTTCGACGACCTGTCGACCTGGGACCAGATCAAGGACTACCTGTGGCACATCACGCTGCCGGTTTTGGCCCTGATCATCGGCGGTTTCGCGACCCTGACCTTGCTCACCAAGAACTCGTTCCTCGATCAGATCCGCCAGCAGTACGTGATCACCGCTCGCGCCAAAGGCCTGACCGAACGCCGGGTGCTCTACGGACACGTGTTCCGCAACGCCATGCTGATCGTCATTGCGGGATTTCCAGGTGCTTTCGTCAGCATCCTGTTCTCCGGTTCGCTGTTCATCGAGATCATCTTTTCCCTCGACGGCCTGGGTCTGCTCGGCTTCGACGCGGTGATCCGCCGCGACTACCCGGTGATGTTCGCCACCCTCTACTTCTTCACCTTGCTCGGGCTGTTGATGAACATCATCGGCGATCTGATGTACCACGTGGTCGATCCGCGCATCGACTTCGAGGCCAGGGAAGCCTGATCGATGGCCGGCGACCGGTTCCTCGGAATGACGATCTCGCCGATGAACCGCCGGCGATTGGCGAACTTCAAAGCCAATCGCCGGGGCTACTGGTCATTGTGGATCTTCTTCGTCCTGTTTCTCTGCAGCCTGTTCGCCGAGGTGATCGCCAATGACCGGCCGTTGCTGATCCGCTACGACGGCACCTTCTATTACCCGCTGTTCGTCGACTACCCGGAGACCGTCTTCGGCGGTTTCCTTGAGACAGCGACCGAGTACGCCGACCCCGAAGTCCAGGAACTGATCGAGGAGGAAGGCTGGATTCTCTGGCCCCTGGTCCCCTTCGCTTACGACACCGTGAACTATCGTCTCGATGTGCCGGCACCGGCTCCGCCATCGGCGCTGAACTGGCTCGGCACCGATGACCAGGGTCGCGACGTCGTCGCCCGGCTGATCTATGGGTTTCGAATCTCCGTTCTCTTCGGCCTGACCCTGACGGTGTTCAGTTCGATAATCGGCATCGCTGCCGGCGCCATTCAGGGCTATTTCGGCGGCCTCACGGATCTGCTGTTTCAGAGGTTCATCGAGATCTGGGCCGGGATGCCGCAGATCTATCTGCTGATCATCCTCGCCAGCGTGGTGACGCCCAGTTTCTGGTGGCTGCTGGGGCTCTTGCTGCTGTTTTCGTGGATGGCGCTCGTTGGCGTTGTTCGGGCCGAATTCCTGCGCGCCCGGAATCTCGACTTCGTGCGGGCCGCCCGCGCGCTCGGAGCCAGCAACGTGACGATCATGTTCCGTCATATCCTGCCGAACGCCATGGTCGCGACGATCACGTTCCTGCCGTTCATTCTCTCCGGTTCGGTCGTCGCGTTGACCGGCCTCGACTTCCTCGGTTTCGGCCTGCCCCCGGGCTCGCCGTCGTTGGGCGAGATGCTCAATCAGTCCAAGAACCATCTGCATGCGCCGTGGCTCGGCTTCACCGCGTTCTTCTCCATCGCCATCATGCTCAGCCTTCTGGTGTTCATCGGCGAAGCGGTGCGCGACGCCTTCGATCCGAGGAAGACATTCGTATGAGCCTGCTGAGAGTCAGCGATCTCTCGACCTCGTTCGGCCGCGGTGCGCGCGAGCTGCAGGCGGTGCGCAATGCCAGCTTCAGCGTCGACACCGCAGAGACCGTGGCTCTGGTCGGCGAGAGCGGGTCGGGCAAGTCGGTGACGGCGTTGAGCGCGATGCGCCTCCTGCCCTATCCGCAGGCGTGGCATCCCGGTGGGTCGATCCGACTCGCCGGCGAGGAACTGATGGACGCCAAGGAAAGCCGCATGCGCGAGCTGCGGGGCGACCGCATGGCGATGATTTTCCAGGAGCCGTTGACCTCGCTCAATCCGCTGCACTCGATCGAAAAGCAGATCGCCGAGGTGCTTGTCGTCCATCGGGCGATGAGCCGCCGCCGTGCCCGGGACCGGGTCGTCGAACTGCTGCATATGGTCGGCCTGCCCGAGGCCGAGGGCCGGCTCGGCGCGCTGCCCCACGAGTTTTCCGGCGGCCAGCAACAGCGGGTGATGATCGCCATGGCGCTGGCCAACGAACCTGATCTGCTGATCGCCGACGAGCCAACGACCGCCCTCGACGTCACCATTCAGGCGCAGATCCTCAAGCTGCTGAGGGACCTGCAGGCCGACTTGAAGATGGCGATGCTGCTGATCACCCACGATCTCGGCATCGTGCGCCGCATGGCCGACCGGGTCTGTGTGATGAATGCCGGCGAGATCGTTGAAAAGGGCTGGTGCTCCGACGTTTTTGCCGAACCGCGTCATCCCTACACCCAACGCCTGCTCGCCGCCGAGCCGAAGGGCCGTCCCGATCCCGGGCCGGCCGGCGCCGCCGAACTGGTTGCAGCCCGCGATGCCAAGGTGTGGTTTCCGATCAAGGGCGGGGTGATCCGCCGGACCATCGACAACGTGAAGGCCGTCGACGGCATCAGCCTCACCGTGCGCCGCGGCCACACCCTCGGCGTCGTCGGCGAGAGCGGATCGGGGAAAAGCACCCTCGGCCGGGCGCTCATCCGCCTGCAATCCAGCACCGGGTCCATCGCCTTCCACGGCCGCGAGCTGCAGGGCCTGAAGTGGAAGGCGCTGCGGCCGCTCCGCCGCCAGATGCAGATCGTCTTCCAGGACCCCTTCGGTAGCCTCAGCCCGCGCATGTCGGTGGGCCAGATCGTCGGCGAAGGCCTCGCCATCCACGGCATCGGCACGTCGTCCGCCGAGCGGCGGGAGATGATCAGCCGGGTGCTCGAGGAGGTCGGGCTCGACCCGGCCAGCCAGGACCGCTACCCCCACGAGTTCTCGGGCGGCCAGCGCCAGCGCATCTCCATTGCCCGTGCCCTGGTGCTGAAGCCTGAGTTCATTGTCCTCGACGAGCCCACCAGTGCGCTGGACATGTCGGTGCAGGCGCAGATCGTCGAGCTGCTCCGCGACCTGCAGAAGGTCCACGACCTCGCCTACCTGTTCATCAGCCATGACCTCAAGGTGGTCCGCGCTCTAGCTCACGATGTCCTGGTCATGCGCGCCGGCCGGGTCGTCGAGCAAGGTCCGGCGGACAAGGTGTTCGACCAGCCCCGCGATCCCTACACCCGCGCGCTGATGGCCGCCGCTTTCGAATTGAAGGCGGACGAGAGCGGCGTGGTCGCGACCTGAGGATCGGATGGCCCTTCTCTTCTCTTGCTCGTGGGCAGACCACGAGGCATGGCGAGCAGCCTTTGCTGCCGAGATGCCCGACCTCGAATTCCGACTTTGGCCCGACGAGATCGGCGATCCGGCCGAGATCGACTTCGCGCTGGTGTGGGCGCCGGAGCGCGGCGATCTCCGCCGCTACGAGAACCTCCGGGCGATCTTCTCACTCGGTGCCGGTGTCGATCATGTGCTCCGCGATCCCGACTTGCCGACTGACGTCCCGCTTGTCCGCCTTGTCGATCCTGTCCTGACTCAACGGATGACCGAATACGTCGCCCACTGGGTGATGCACTATCACCGGGATTTCCACCGGTTCGCCGCCCAGCAGCGCCACGCGGATTGGCGGGAGTGGCCGACCCGCGATCGCGATACCCGCTCCGTCGGGATCCTAGGCCTGGGCGAGCTCGGCGGCGCGGCGGCCCATGCGTTGGCCCAGGCTGGATTTCGTGTCGCCGGATGGAGCCGTAGCGCGAAGGAGATTGACGGGGTCGAGTCCTTCGTTGGCGCTTCTGCCTTTCATCCGTTCCTGGCGCGGACGGAGATTCTCGTTTGCCTGCTGCCGCTGACCCCCGAGACCGAGGGGATCATCGACTCAGAAGCATTGTCCGCGCTGCCCGAGGGAGCGGCGGTGATCAATGCCGCCCGTGGCGGGCATCTCGTCGAAGACGAACTTCTGCAAGCTCTTGATTCGGGACATGTTTCCGGTGCCACGCTCGACGTCTTCCGCACCGAACCGCTTCCCGGCGACCATCCCTTCTGGCGCCACCCGGCGGTGACCATCACACCGCATATCGCGGCGTTGAACGATCCGCGCTCGGCGACGGCAAGCATTGCGGCAAACATCCGGCGCATTCGGTCCGGCCATGCGCCCGTGCATGTCGTCGACAGGACGAGGGGCTACTAGGGACATTAGCCCGGGAGAGGACCTATCCCGCGACTCCGTAGGCGACGGCGAGCAGGAAACCGCCGAGCAGCACCCGGTAGACAACGAACGGCGTGAACGTCGAACGTCGCAGCCACGCCATCATCGCCCAGATGGCGATCAGGGCCGAGATCAGCGCCAGCCCGGCGGCGATCAAAGCCGATGCGGTGAGCGCCGCGTCGCCGGACTGATAGAGCTCCACACCCTTGAGCACGCCGGCGCCGAGGATCGCCGGCATCGACAGCAGCATCGAAAACCGTGCCGCGTCGGGACGCTCGAAACCCAACCCGCGCGCCGCCGTCATAGTGATACCCGACCGGCTCGTACCCGGGATCAGCGCCAGCACCTGAGCGAGGCCGATAATGACGGCATCCACGAAGCCCATGTGGTCCATCCGCCGAAGCGTCATGCCCATCCGGTCGGCGAGATAGAGGACGATACCGAATCCCAGCGTCGTCCAGGCGATGACCTCGATGGAACGGATCCCGCCGGGAACGAAATGGTTGAGGGCGAACCCGGCAATGATCACCGGAATCGTGCCGACGACGACGAAGGCAGCGAGCCGGCCGCCGCCGTCGAGGCGACCCGTGGCAAGGCGCCCGAGCCCGCCGATCATCAGCGCCACGTCGCGCCAAAAATAAAGCATCACCGCGCCCAGCGTGCCGACATGCACCGCGACATCGATAACCAAGCCCTGGTCGGGCCACTCGAGCAGCACGGGAACCAGAACCAGATGGCCCGAGGAACTGATCGGGAGAAATTCCGTTATCCCCTGGACCAGGGCGAGAATGGCAATATGTAGTAAGGGCACAGCCCCCGATTCCCCATATTTCGTGCGACCTTATATCATCTGTGACCCGATTGCCCAACCGGCGAAAGAATCGCCGGCAAGCACTTTTTGGCCTTGTAATTTCCCCCGCTCGGCCTGATTCTTCGGCCACGCGGGCCATGGATCATGGTTAACGCCGGGTAAGCGCCGCACGAGAGCGACACGGGTCGGGGGTCGTCGCGGCGGCGTAGGGTGACCAGACGGCCGAAGACGAAGAAAACGGCCGCCGCGCCTCCACCGGCGCCACACGAAAAGAAGACGTAGGGATCGGGACACGCGATATGAGTCAGCGCGCCTTGCCGCCGAAGCAGGGTCTCTACGACCCAGGAAATGAGCACGATGCGTGTGGCATTGGCTTCGTCGCCAATATCAAGAACCGCAAAAGCCACGCCATCATCACCAGCGGGCTCGAAATCCTGGTCAACCTGCGTCATCGCGGCGCTGTCGGCGCCGATGTGCTCGCAGGTGATGGCTCCGGCGTATTGATCCAGATCCCCGATGCCATGCTGCGCGAGGAATCGGCGGCGTGCGGTTTTGAGTTGCCCGCACCGGGCGATTACGGCGTCGGCATGGTGTTCCTGCCCCAGGAGGAGGCGACCCGTGCCGGGTGTGTCGAGGCCATTGAGCGGGTGGTCGCCGATGAAGGCCAGGTCGTCCTTGGATGGCGCGACGTGCCGACCGACAACTCCGTCCTCGGTTTCAGCGTCAAGCCCATGGAGCCGGTGATCCGCCAGGTTTTCATCGGTCGCGGACCATCGTGCGCGGACGCCGATGCCTTGGAACGCAAACTGTTCGTTATCCGCAAGGCCGTTCATCACGTGATCTGGGATGACGGACTCGAGGGCGCCGAGCATTTCTACGTCGTCTCGATGTCGACCCGGACGGTGAACTACAAGGGCATGGTGCTGGCCGAGAACCTGGCGACGTACTATCCCGACCTGCACGACGAACGCACCGCCTCGGCGCTGGCGTTGGTCCACCAGAGGTTCTCCACCAACACCTTCCCGTCGTGGCGGCTGGCGCAGCCATTCCGCTACCTCTGCCACAACGGCGAGATCAACACGCTACGCGGCAACATCAACTGGATGCAGGCGCGGCGCCACAACATGAAGTCGGAGCTGTTGGGAGACGATCTCGACAAGCTCTGGCCGCTTCTGGCCGACGGCATCTCGGATTCGGCGACGTTCGACAACGCCCTGGAACTGCTGGTCGCTGGCGGCTACTCGCTCAGCCACGCGATGATGATGATGATTCCCGAGGCTTGGGACGACAACCCGCTGATGGATGAGGGCCGGCGGGCGTTCTACGAATACCACGCCGCGCTGATGGAGCCGTGGGATGGACCGGCGGCGGTTGCCTTTACCGATGGCCGCCAGATCGGCGCGACCCTCGACCGCAACGGCCTGCGTCCGGCGCGCTACGTGGTCACCGACGACGACCACGTGGTCATGGCCTCCGAGGTCGGCGTCCTCGACATCCCCGAGGAGAAGATCGTCAAGAAGTGGCGGCTGCAGCCGGGCAAGATGTTCCTCATCGACCTGGAACAGGGCCGCATCATCGACGACGAAGAGCTGAAAGCCGAGCTGGCCGAAGCCCGCCCCTATCAGGACTGGCTGGACGCCACCCAGATCCGCGTCGAGGACCTGCCCCACGAGATCGGGCCGATGCCGCCCGACCGCCGCACGCTGTTGGACCGGCAGCAGGCCTTCGGCTACACCCAGGAGGACATCAAGTTCTTCCTCACGCCGATGGCGCAGACGGGGCAGGAGCCGGTGGGTTCGATGGGCCGCGACACCCCGATCGCCGTGCTGTCGGACCGGCCCAAGGTGCTTTACGACTACTTCAAGCAGTGCTTCGCCCAGGTCACCAACCCGCCGATCGATTCGATCCGCGAGGAACTGGTGATGTCCCTGGTGTCACTGATCGGCCCCCGGCCTAACCTCCTGGAGCCTGAGGGCACGGCCGGTTACAGCCGGCTGGAGGTCCGTCAGCCGATCCTTTCCAACGTCGATCTGGAGCGGATCCGGCGGATCGAGAACCACGTCGATCATGCGTTCCGCACTTTCACCCTCGACATGACCTACCCCGCCAGCGACGGCGCGGCGGGCATGGAGACGGCTTTGCAGGGATTGTTCCAGCGCGCGGAGGCGGTGGTCGAGGCGGGATACAACATTCTCATCCTTTCGGATCGCAACATCGCGGGGGATCGGATTGCCATCCCGGCGCTGCTGGCGACGGCCGGCGTCCATCATCATTTGATCCGCGAAGGGCTGCGCACCGAGGTCGGACTGGTCGTCGAGACCGGCGAAGCCCGTCTGGTTCACGATCTCTGCCTGCTTGCGGGCTACGGCGCTGAGGCGATCAATCCGTATCTCGCTTTCGACACGCTGTCGCACCTGCGCCATGAGCTACCCGAAGAGCTTACCGAGGAAGAGGTCCACGGCCGGTACGTCAAGGCCGCCTGCAAGGCGATGCTGAAGGTGTTCGCCAAGATGGGCATCTCGACGTATCAGTCGTACTGCGGCGCCCAGATCTTCGATGCGGTCGGCCTCAATCAGGAGTTCGTCGACCAGTGCTTCACCGGCACGCACACCGCCGTCGGCGGCATCGGATTGGCCGAGATTGCCGAAGAGACGGTACGCCGGCACCGGGCCGCCTTCGGTGACGAGCCGCTGATGCGAAACGCCCTGGATGTGGGCGGCGACGTGGCCTTCCGGCTGCGCGGCGAGGAACACGTGTGGACACCGGAAACCGTCGGCCTGTTGCAGCATTCGGTGCGGTCGGCCGACTACGGCAAGTACAAGGCCTACGCCGCGCGGGTCAATGCCCAGGACACCAAGCTGAAGAACCTGCGCGGACTGTTCACGCTCGTACCGCCGGCTGAACCTTTACCGCTCGACGAGGTCGAGTCGGTGTCCGAGATCGTCAAGCGGTTCTCGACCGGGGCCATGTCGTTCGGCTCCATCTCGTGGGAGGCCCACACGACGCTGGCCATCGCGATGAACCGGATCGGCGGCAAGTCGAACACCGGCGAAGGCGGCGAGGAGGCCGAACGTTTCAAGAGCCTACCCAACGGCGACACCATGCGTTCGGCGATCAAGCAGGTGGCCTCGGGACGGTTCGGCGTGACCGGCGAATACCTGGTCAACTCCGACGATATCCAGATCAAGATGGCACAGGGGGCCAAGCCCGGCGAGGGCGGCCAGCTTCCGGGCCACAAGGTCGACGAGTGGATCGCGCGCGTCCGCCATTCGACACCCGGCGTCGGCCTGATTTCGCCGCCACCGCACCACGACATCTATTCGATCGAGGATCTGGCGCAGCTCATCCACGACCTCAAGAACGTCAATCCGGAGGCGCGGATCAGCGTCAAGCTGGTCTCCGAGGTCGGCGTCGGCACAATCGCCGCCGGCGTATCGAAGGCCCATGCCGACCACGTCACCATCTCCGGTTTCGAGGGCGGCACTGGAGCGAGCCCGCTGACCTCGATCCATCACGCCGGGTCGCCGTGGGAGATCGGCCTCGCCGAGACCCACCAGACCCTGGTGCTCAACGACCTCCGCGGCCGCATCGCGGTGCAAGTGGACGGTGGCCTACGCACCGGACGAGACGTCATCATTGGCGCGCTGCTCGGCGCCGACGAGTTCGGTTTCTCGACCGCCGCGCTGATCTCCGAAGGCTGCATCATGATGCGCAAGTGCCACCTCAACACCTGCCCGGTAGGGGTGGCGACCCAGGATCCCGAGCTGCGCCGGCGGTTCACCGGCGAGCCGGAGCACGTGGTCAACTACATGACCTTCGTCGCCGAGGAAGTGCGCGAGATCATGGCCGAGCTCGGTTTCCGCACATTCAATGAGATGATCGGCCGCACCGACCGCCTCGACATGCGTGCCGCGCTCGACCACTGGAAGGCCCGCGGCCTGGACTTCACGAAAATCTTCCACCGCCCCGACGTCGGCCCCGAGATCGCGCGGTACAATTGCGAGATCCAGGACCACGGGCTCGACAAGGCCCTCGATCACACGCTGATCGCTCAGTCGGCACCTGCCCTCGAGGATGGACGTGCGGTACGGATCGAGACGCCCATCCGCAACATCAACCGCACCGTCGGGGCAATGCTGTCCGGCAAGGTCGCGGGCCGCTACGGCTACGACGGCCTGCCCGACGACACGATCCACATCAAGTGCATCGGCAATGCCGGACAGACCTTCGGCGGCTGGCTCGCCCACGGCGTCACGCTCGAGTTGGAAGGCGACGCCAACGACTACGTCGGCAAGGGGCTCTCCGGCGGCCGCATCATCGTTTATCCGTCGCAGAAGAGCCCGATCGAGCCGCACGCCAACATCATCATCGGCAACACCGTGCTTTACGGTGCGATCGCCGGTGAATGCTACTTCCGCGGCATGGCCGGCGAGCGTTTTGCCGTGCGCAACTCGGGCGTCCATGCCGTCGTCGAAGGCGTCGGCGACCACGGCTGCGAATACATGACCGGCGGCGGCGTCGTCGTCATCGGCTCGACCGGGCGCAACTTCGCCGCCGGCATGAGCGGCGGCGTCGCCTATGTCCTCGACACGGACGGCACCTTCGAGCAGCGCTGCAACATGTCGATGGTTGATTTGGAGCCGATCTTCGAGGAGGACGAACAGCTCGCCCTCTACAACCAGGACGGCGATCTGGAGACGCACGGCCTTGTCGACGTCAACCGCGACATGACCCGCTTCGACGCTCAGCGCTTGCACGGCCTGATCGAGAAGCACCGCCTCTACACCGGCAGCCGCCGGGCGGGCGAGATTCTCGACAACTGGAACGTCTTCCTGCCGAAGTTCGTCAAGGTCATGCCCGTCGACTACCGCCGTGCCCTGCAACAGATGCAGGCCCAATGGCGCGCCACAGAGCGCAACGGCGTCAGCGTCGCCGTCGGCATGTAGGAGAGTAGCGGCGATGGGTAAGCCGACCGGATTCAAGGAGATCGCGCGGCGCGACCGGGCCTACGCCCCGGTCGCCGAGCGGATTCGCCATTGGCAGGAGTTCGTCATCCCGCTCGACGAGGACGATCTCGCCCGCCAGGGTGCGCGGTGCATGGACTGTGGTATCCCCTACTGTCACGAGGGGTGCCCGGTGAACAACATCATCCCCGACTGGAACGACCTCGTGTACAACGGGGATTGGCGCACCGCGCTCGACGTCCTGCACTCGACCAACAACTTCCCAGAATTCACCGGCCGGGTCTGCCCGGCACCGTGCGAGGCGGCGTGCACGCTGAACATCACCGACGAACCGGTGACCATCAAGACCATCGAGTGCGCGATCGTCGACAAGGGGTGGGAAGAAGGCTGGATCATTCCCGACATGCCCCGCCGGCGGACCGGCAAACGGGTCGCCGTGGTCGGCTCGGGGCCGGCCGGACTCGCCTGTGCCCAACAATTGGCCCGCGCCGGCCACGCGGTCATCGTCTACGAGAAGCGCGACCGGATCGGCGGCCTGCTGCGGTATGGCATTCCCGACTTCAAGATGGAGAAGCATCTCATCGACCGGCGCATGGCCCAGATGCAGGCCGAAGGCGTCGAGTTCCGGCCCAATTCGCATATCGGTGTCGACATCGCGGCGCAGCACCTGATGGACAACTTCGATGCCGTCGTTCTCGCCGGCGGCGCAGAGCAACCGCGGGATCTGCCCGTGCCGGGGCGCGAGCTCGACGGCGTCTACTTCGCCATGGACTTCCTGACCCAGCAGAACGCCCGCGTCGCCGGCATCACGGTTCCCGACAACGGAGCCATCCTTGCTACGGGCCGCGACGTCGTGGTGATCGGCGGCGGCGATACCGGATCGGACTGCGTCGGCACCTCGATTCGCCAGGACGCCCGCTCGGTGACCCAGCTCGAGATCATGCCGAAGCCGCCCGAGAAGGAGGACAAGGCCCTGACGTGGCCCGACTGGCCGATGAAGATGCGCACCTCGACCTCGCACGAGGAAGGCTGCGATCGCGACTGGGCGGTCTCCACCAGCCGGCTCAGCGGCAACGGTCGGGTCGAGAAGCTGCATCTCAAGCGGGTCGAGTGGGTGCCCGGCGACACCGGCGGCATGCAGATGCGCGACGTCCCGAACAGCGAGTTCGCCATCGATGCCGACCTGATCTTGCTGGCCATGGGATTCGTCAACCCGGTCCACGAAGGCATGCTGACCGAGTTGGAGCTGGCGGTGGACGGGCGCAACAACGTCGAAGCTTCGATGGATGACTCCGCCGACGGCCGACTCGCCTATCAGACGTCGTCGCCGAAGGTTTTCGCTGCCGGCGACATGCGCCGCGGACAGTCGCTGGTCGTGTGGGCGATCCGCGAGGGCCGCGAGTGCGCCCATGCGGTGGACCGCTTCCTGATGGGAAGCTCTAACTTGCCGCGTTGACGCTGCCGACACTCGGAACAGTGTCCCGGATCAACGTCGCTGTGTATGAGAGCCCGTCCCGGAGGTGTTGTTGCCCCTGGAAATCTGGCTGCATTCATCCGATATGTTGATGGCCATTGGCAAAACCGAGTGCGGGAACGCATGATATGATCGTCTTCGACCTGACCTGCGCCAACGGCCACACCTTCGAGGAATGGTTCGCTTCACGGACCGAGTATGAGGCGAAGGTCGCTGATGGATCGGTGCCCTGTCCGGACTGCGGCGAAACCCATGTCGCCAAGGGGCTTTCCGCACCCCGGATCAACGGCGGCGATGCCCGCCCGCCAGCGCCTTGCGGCGTCCCCGTTTGCGGCATGTGCGGCTGTGGAGCAATGCCCGTCGACTGATCCAGATACCTTAGGCAGGGGGGCAGAGCGATGGCCGAGGCCGGATTCTGTGTCGATTGCGCCCAGTGGCGTTACGAGTTCAACACCGCTTTTCAAACCCAGGACGAACAGGATGGCTTCGGCATCTGCGATCGTGTCGAAGCGATGAAGGAAAACCCCATACGCGCCCTCGCCCGCATCGACGATGAGTTCGCCCACTTCCAGACCCGGCGCGAGTTCGGCTGCGTGCTGTTCGTGCCGCGTTGACCGGTTGTCCACTCGCAGAAGACCGTCGCACAGCCAGTTGACAGTTCCCACCATCATGGGCTTGAAGGTCGCGAGGCGCCGACCTTCAGGAGATTCGGATGCGTGTCTGGCTTTTTCTTGGTGCGTTGAACGGTCTGGTCGCCGTTTGCGCCGGCGCCTACGGCTGGCATGAACTCGGCGGCGACGATGGCGCCCGAGATATGTTCGCCATCGGCGTCCAGTACCAGATGATGCACGCGCTTGGCCTGCTGGCCGTCGCCTGGCTTGCCGACCGGCGCGGACGTTCGCCAGTCGTCATCGTCGCAGGGGTCGCCTTCGCTGTCGGTATTGTGCTGTTTTCGGGCACGCTCTACGCGTTCGGCATGACCGGCGCGGTACCCGTCGAGGGCGCCGCTCCAGCCGGCGGATTCGCCTTCATCCTCGGCTGGCTGGCACTCATGTGGACGGCAGTACGCAGCCATTGAGCCACGCAAACGAAAGGGGCGGGTCCAGGACCCGCCCCCACCGTCGTTATAACGACTGCGGCTAGGCCGCGTCGGTGATCTTCCACACCTCCGGTGCGGCATTGGCGCGATCGGCCATCGCCTGGCGTTCGGCCTCCAGCTCCTGCGGCATAGCGGCGCCGAAGCTGGTGTAGTACTCCTTCAACGCCTCGGCTTCTTCGAGGGCGCCATCGCGGTTGATGTCCATGATGCCGCTGAACTTGTCGGCGGTGAAGTCAAGGCCGGCCCAGGTGATGTCCTCGTACTTGGGCATCCTGCCGAAGGGGCCGTCGACGGCGCCGGCATTCCCGTTGACCCGGTCAACGATCCACTTCAGCACGCGCATGTTCTGACCGAAGCCCGGCCAAACGAACTTGCCGTTCTCGTCCTTGCGGAACCAATTCACCCGGAAGATGCGCGGCAGCTTGACGTTGTCCAGCTTGCCCATCCTGATCCAGTGCGCCCAATACTCCGCCATGTTGTAGCCGATGAACGGCAGCATGGCGAAGGGGTCACGCCGGATGGCCGCCTGGCCGATGGCCGCGGCGGTGGCTTCGGAGCCCATCGAGGACGCCATGAACACGCCATGGTTCCAGTCGAACGACTCGTAAACCAGCGGGAACGTCTTCGACAGGCGTCCGCCGAACAGGAAGGCGTCGATGGGCACGCCCTGCGGGTCTTCCCATGCCGGGTCGATGGTCGGGCACTGGCCGGCCGGTGCGGTGAACCGCGAGTTCGGGTGCGCCGCCGGATGATCCATGTCCGGAGTCCAGTCGTTGCCCTTCCAGTCGATGGCATGCGTCGGCGCGGCGCCATCCTTGCCTTCCCACCAGACATCGCCGTCGTCGGTCAGCGCGACGTTGGTGTAGATGCAGTTGCCGCCCTTGAGCGTGTCCATGGCCATCGGGTTGGAGTCGTACGACGTACCCGGCGCGACGCCGAAGAAGCCGTACTCCGGATTGATGGCGCGGAGCGTGCCGTCGGGTGCCGGCTTGATCCAGGCGATGTCGTCACCGACGGTGAGCGCCTTCCAGCCCTCGAACCCTTCGGGCGGCAGAACCATCGCCAGGTTGGTCTTGCCACAGGCGCTCGGGAACGCCGCCGCAACGTAGGTCTTCTCGCCCTCGGGGCTCTCGAGGCCGAGGATCAGCATGTGCTCGGCCAGCCAGCCCTCGTCGCGGGCCATCACCGAGGCGATGCGCAAGGCCAGGCACTTCTTGCCGAGAAGCGCGTTACCGCCGTAACCGGAACCGTAAGACCAGATCTCACGGGTCTCGGGGAAGTGAACAATGTACTTCTTCGAGATGTCGCCTTCGCACGGCCAAGACACGTCAGCCTGGCCCGGCTCCAGCGGCGCACCCACGGAATGGACCGTCGGGATGAAGAAGCCGTCGTCACCCATCGCGTCGAGCACGGCCTGACCCATGCGAGTCATGATCCGCATGTTGACGGCGACGTAGGGCGAGTCGGAAATCTCGATGCCGTTGTAAGCGATCGGCGAGCCGATCGGCCCCATGCTGAAGGGAACCACGTACATGGTCCGCCCCTTCATGCAGCCATCGAAAGCCTTGTTGAGGATCCCCCGCATCTCGGTGGGGTCCATCCAGTTGTTGGTCGGACCGGCCCCGTCTGGATCCTCCGTGCAGATGAACGTCCGCTCTTCGACGCGCGCGACGTCGCTGGGATGCGAGCGCGCGAGATAGCAGTTGGGCTGCTTCTCGGGGTTCAGCTTGATGAAGGTCCCGCCGTCCACCAGAACCTGGCAGAGCTGGTCGTACTCTTCTTCCGACCCGTCACACCAGTAAACACTGTCGGGCTTACACAGGGCTGCGACTTCGTCGACCCAGGCAAGCAGCTTGGCGTGAGAGGTTCGATCGCTACCGGATGATGTCATGTGTTCCCTCGTCGGTTTGAATGGTTGATCGACCGCTCGTTGACCCTCCCCAGGGCATCGGATAGCGGACGGCCTGACGCCAGAATAGCGGAATGATCCGGCCTTGTTTGGAACCGGAATAATGTAGGGATTCCGCGCCGCATGCAAGTGAAACCGGGGTTGCACTTGGCCCCAGCCGGTTTTGTACCGCATTGCAACACGGACTCGGCGCGCGTTGCGGAACCGCTCGCATTCAGCCTTTCGCAGGCGCGATCAGGCACCTCGCGACCGCGCCTGCCGGGCGAGATCGACGAGCACAATTCTGAGTGCGCCGGCATCGTTTACCGGATTGGGAAAGTCGAGCCGGGCGATGCTGTGGCCGCATCGGAGATCGCAACCTTCGGAATCGACGGCGGCCATCTTCCAGCCGGACCCCCGGCGGTCGAGAAGGCAATTCGCATAGAGGTCGATGGCGTCGGCGTGGTCGGCGTTCATGTGGTCAAGGACGGATGGCTCTGCCGCGGCAATGGTCTCGGCCGCGATCCGGTCGGATCGGGCGTTGGCGCCATCCATCCAGACCGCGCGAGCGAATCCGCCGACGAAGTGAATCCGATCGACGCTCATGATGTGAAAGGCGAAGTCTCCGAAGCCGGCGTAACGGGCGGCCGAGGGATGGCGGGCGAGGAAGCGTCGCGCGTGACGCTCTTCGCCTGTTGGTTCTATCGACCCCATGACCGTGGCGCGGGGACCGGTCTGCGGGTTGGCGCGCCCCGAGGCGTTTTCGAACAGTAACGACGCGCGGGGGTCGGCTTTGAGGTTGCGGGTGTGTTCCGCCAGTTCGGAGAGCAACAGGATCGGACTTGCATCGGCATCGCAGGCGACCGTCACCAAAGACGCGTAGGCCCGGCCGCCTTCGTCGGCGAGCGCCGTTGCCAGCGTTGCCGATCGTGCCCGCCGCATCAGCCCGCGGACGGCGTCGCTCATTTTTGTGATTTCGCGGTGTCGAGGGCGCTGCGCAAAACCATGTCGCGCAAGGTGACGATGCCGACCGGACCGCGGGCGTGGTCGACAACCAGCGCCCGCGACAGCTTGAACCGAACCAGCAGGCGGACGGCGAACATGGTCTGCATATCGACGGGAACCGTTAGGACCGGCTTAGTCATGACCTCGTAAACGTTGACGCGGTCGGCGGGGCGGTCGTTGGCGACCACCTCGCGGGCGATGTCGGTGACGGCGACAAGGCCGTATTCGTCGTCCTCGTTGCGGCGTTCGACGACCAGCGAGCTGACGCCGGCCTCGCGCATGGCCTCGATGGCCTCGGCCACGGTCGCCGTGCGGCCGATGGTCCGGATCTTGGGCGTCATCACGTCGCCGACGCGGACGATCGGTAGCTCGCTCATAGGCTTTCCTCGATTTCGCTAAGAATGACCTTTTCCTGACTGCGCAGGCCGACCGCGTCTTCGATCGCCACCTGAAAGGCAATGCCGGCTCCTGGATCATCGTCGAGATTTCCGGCATCGGCGATGGTTTCGAGGATCGTCCGCGCCTTGGGCTCGGCGACGAGAAACATCAGCATGTCGCGCTGACCGGTGATCTCCAAGCCCAGGAACGTCTTTTCCGGTTTCAATCCCTCGCCGCGGACGCTGGTGATCACGGTCGCCCCGGTGGCCCCCGCTAGCGGTGCACGACGAAACGCCGACCGAAACGCCAAAATCGCTGCTCGCGCGCGAGGGTTTCAGGGATTGGAGCGAGTGCCTTCAGGGTGATGGCGAGTATTCAACCCGAGGCGGACAA
>Ga0209568_1000093_pt1 | contig 31203 bp, 27 predicted proteins | sample WorMetOlspDAHAB2_FD_187406 | JGI IMG/M metagenome (GOLD analysis project Ga0209568, IMG submission 187406) | Marine gutless worms symbiont microbial communities from Max Planck institute for Marine Microbiology, Germany - Olavius sp. DAHAB.2... ...
ACGGGTCATCTCCTGTACAGGGTCGCAGTGCCCTAAAAGACAATCCAGCCTGAAACCTATCCGCCTCTCCCAACACCTTATCAGAGCCAGGATGCTTGACCGTTCACCCCTCATTCATGCCATCTCTTCGAGCATTTGCCGCATTTCGCCGATCGGTTTGGGCTGTTCGTCGTGTGCGATCAGGTAGCTGAGCTGGTAGTGGGCATCTAAAAGCGGCAGCGGCCACTTGAAAGTCTTGTAAAAGCGGCAGCGGCCACTTGAAAGTCTTGGCCGCAGCAAGCAACTCTGCGAATCGCTCGGCGACCGCGGTATCCCATGTTGTCAATCGCTCGGCGGTGACCGGCGCGGGAGGCTCGGCGCCGTGCAGAACTTGCGCCATCTCGCGCAAGAGCATGTCGCGGTCGTTGAGCGTGCAGCGTCGGATCAGCGCGGCCCACTGCTCTGGCCGTGTGATCGGCACGCTTTCTGGTCCAGGTTCGCGGATGTAGTACGTGGCGGCGCGAATGCCCTGTGGTCTGCCCTTGCTGTCCTGCGGTCCATCGCGTTGCGCGCAGATAGGCGCTGTGCCGTGGCCGGGAACCCGGACGATGCGGTACTCCGCTCCGGCGCTGCTTTCTAAGCCAGCAACATGGCAGTCGAAGGTCGGCGCGAGGTATCGCTTGACGATGGAGTTGATGGCATCGTGGTTCTACGCCTGCAACGATGCCGGTCGGTTCGGATCAATCGAGGCGTCGTCGCAAAACCCAAATACCACGTAACCGCCACCATGGTTGGACAGCGCGGCCATATGACGCGCAAGGTTCGCCCGATTCAGCCTGTCACTCAAGTCGAGCCACTCCTTCAACTCGATGTCGAGCGCCTCTCGCGGATTATCGACGAGATCGGTAAGATCAGTTGCCATTTCCTACAGGGGTTCCTCTTCGGCGGTCAGCTCCTGTCAAAGCGCCTGCGCACGAAGCCGACGCAAGGTGTTGCTGGTGTGCCGATGTCCGCACGCCACGCAGGGCGCCTGGGCGTCGACGCGAGTTGAATCAGAAGGATAGAGTTCAATAGTCACATCGGCTACCAAGACGTGTGTCAATTTCAGCAAGAACCAAAATGGCCGGCTTGAGTCGATCTCGGCCGTTTCAGTCGCGTGCCTCCAACCTCGCAGGAATTCGGGAACTGGCAAAGAAGCGGCTATAAGGTCGGAGCGGCGGAACGTCCGTTCTCAAACCTGAAGCACACATTGATTGGACATCCGCCCGGCGATTGCGGTTGGCCGTGTCACACCTCGCGTTGGCGACGAGAGTCAGCTCGACCATCCCGGCGTAAGCACCGGCCCTTGTGGGTAACGCACGGTTCCTGTGGATAACGGCCGCATCGCGCCCGGCCGATGTGGCGCGCGGCTGCGGCGTATGGAATCCTCGCTGCATGCCGCACGCCGACTTCGTCCACCTTCGCGTTCACACGGCCTATTCGCTGGCCGAGGGGGCCATCCGGGTCAAGGAGTTGGCCGATCTCTGCCGCGACCAGCGGATGCCGGCGGTGGCGATTACCGACACCAACAATCTGTTCGGCGGCATGGAGTTCTCGTCGGCCCTGGCAGGGGCGGGGGTGCAGCCGATCATCGGCTGCCAGCTCTCGGTGCTGCGCGAGGACGGCGGCGGCGTCGGCGGCAACGGCGCGGGACGTCCGCAGATGCGCTCGGCGACGGACCAGATCGTGCTCCTGGTGCAGGACGAGGAGGGGTACGGCAACCTCCTGGCCCTGCTCGCGTCGGCGCATCTGGAGAGCGGGGAGGCGGGCGATCCCCGCGTGTCCCTCGACCGCCTCTGCGAAAGCACCGGCGGACTGCTGGCGCTGACCGGCGGGCCGGCGGGGCCGGTGGGGCGGCTGCTGGCGGCCGGGCAGGGCGATGCCGCCGAGGCGGTGCTCAAGCGCTTGGCCGACGCGTTCCCGGGCCGGCTCTACGTGGAGCTGATGCGTCACGGCCTCGCCGCCGAGGCGCAGATCGAGGCACCGCTGATCGAGCTCGCCGACCGTCACGACCTTCCCCTGGTCGCCACCAACGAGGCGTTCTTCTCCACCCCCGACATGTACGAGGCCCACGACGCGTTGATCTGCATCGCCGAGGGCACCCACATCGCCGACACCGACCGCCGGCGGCTGACGCCCGAGCACTTCTTCAAGGGCGCCGCCGAGATGCGGGCGCTGTTCTCCGACGTCCCCGACGCCGTCGACAACACACTGGTCGTCGCCCGGCGCTGCGCGTTCATGATCGAATCGGTGAAGCCGATCCTGCCGCCCTACGAGACCGGCCAAAAAAGCGAGGAAGAGGCTTTGCGCGCCCAGGCCCGCGAGGGGCTGGAGCACCGGCTCGAGGCCCAGGTGCTGACCGCCGGGATGGGCGACGACGAGCGCGAACTGGCGGCGCGGCCCTATCGCGAACGCCTCGACTACGAGCTCGGCGTCATCGTCCAGATGGGGTTCGCCGGCTATTTCCTCATCGTCGCCGAGTTCATCCGCTGGGCCAAGGAGCACGGCATTCCAGTCGGACCCGGCCGCGGCTCCGGCGCCGGTTCGGTGGTCGCCTGGGCGCTGACCATCACCGACCTCGACCCGCTCCGCTTCGGCCTGCTGTTCGAGCGTTTCCTCAATCCCGAGCGGGTGTCGATGCCCGACTTCGACATCGACTTCTGCCAGGAGCGCCGCGACGAGGTGATCCAGCACGTCCAGGACAAGTACGGCCGCGACCGGGTCGCCCAGATCATCACCTTCGGCAAGCTTCAGGCCCGGGCGGTGCTGCGCGACGTCGGCCGCGTCCTCGGCATGCCCTACGGCTACGTGGACAAGATCTGCAAGCTGGTGCCGTTCAATCCGGCGAAGCCGGTGACCCTGGACCAGGCCATCGCCGCCGAGCCGCAACTGCAGGCGATGGCCGGCGAAGACGAGTCCGTCGCCCGGCTGATCGAGATCGCCCGCCGGCTGGAAGGGCTCTACCGCCACGCCTCGACCCACGCCGCCGGCGTGGTCATCGGCGACCGCCCCCTGGACGCGCTGATCCCGCTCTACCGTGACCCGCGGTCGGATATGCCGGTCACCGGCTTCAACATGAAATGGGTCGAGTCCGCCGGTCTGGTGAAGTTCGACTTCCTCGGCCTCAAGACGCTGACGGTGCTGGCCAATGCCATCGACCTGGTGCGCGAGCGCACCGGCGAAACCGTCGACCTCTCGAACCTGCCGCTCGACGATCCGGCGACCTTCGAGATGCTCGGCCAGGGCGACACGGTCGGCGTGTTCCAGTTGGAAAGTGCGGGCATGCGCGATGCGCTCCGCAAGCTCAGGCCCGACAGCTTCGAGGACATCATTGCCGTCGTCGCCCTCTACCGGCCGGGACCGATGGACAACATCCCCAGCTACATCCGCCGCAAGCACGGCGAGGAGCTGCCCGACTTCCTCTATCCGACGCTGGAAGGCATCCTCAGCGAGACCCACGGCATCATGATCTACCAGGAACAGGTGATGCAGATCGCCCAGGAGCTTTCGGGCTACTCGCTGGGCTCGGCCGACATCCTGCGCCGCGCCATGGGTAAGAAGATCCAGGCGGAGATGGACGCCCAGCGCCAGGCGTTCGTCGAGGGCGCGACGGCGCGCGGCGTGCCGGACGCCAAGGCCTCGCAGATCTTCGACCTGGTCAACAAGTTCGCCGGCTACGGGTTCAACAAGTCCCACGCCGCGGCCTACGCGCTGATCGCCTATCAGACCGCGTACCTGAAGGCCAACCACCCGGTCGAGTTCATGGCCGCGTCGATGACCCTCGACCTCAACAACACCGACAAGCTGAACACCTTCCGCCAGGAGCTGATGCGCGTCGGCATCCCGCTGCTGCCGCCCGACATCAACGCCTCCGACGCGGCGTTTTCGGTGGAGAGCACGTCGGAGGGCGCAGGCGCCATCCGCTACGCCCTCGCGGCGATCAAGAACGTCGGCGAGGCGGCGATGCGGGCGCTGGTTGCCGAGCGCACGGAGAACGGACCGTTCACCGATCTCCTCGATTTCGCCCGGCGGATGGACGCCCGCCAGCTCAACAAGCGCCAACTGGAAAACCTGGTCCGCGCCGGCGCCTTCGACGGCCTGGACGCCAACCGCAAGCAGCTGTTCGACGGTGCCGAGGTGCTGCTCCGCCATGCCGGCGCGGCGGCGGAGGATCGGGCCAGCGGCCAGATGGGCCTGTTCGCCGGCGGCGGCGGCTCGGCCGCGACGCCGAAGCTGCAGCTCCCGGAAACCGCCGACTGGGCGCCCATGGAGCGGCTCGGCGAGGAATTCGCCGCCATCGGCTTCTATCTCTCGGCCCACCCGCTGGATGCCTATACCCGCAGCCTCGAGCGCCTCAGGGTGACGCCCTACGCCGAGGTCCTGGCGCACGGCCGTTCGGGGCCGGTGGTGCTCGCCGGCACGGTGATCGCCAAGCGCGAGCGCACGTCGGGCAAGGGCAACCGTTACGCCTTCGTGCAGCTTTCCGACGCCTCGGGCATGTACGAACTGACGGTGTTCTCGGAACTGCTGGCGACGGCGCGCGACCTCCTCGAGGCGGGCACCTCGCTCTACATCCGGGCCAACGCCCAGTTCGAGGGCGAGTCCGCCCGTTTCATCGCCCAGGCCATCGAGCCGCTGGAGTCGGTGGCCGCGCGCGCCGTCTCCCAGGTCTCCATCGTCATCGATTCACCGACGCCCTTGGACGCGTTGCGCTCCGTGCTCGCCGGTGAGCGCGGCGGCAGCGGCGAGATCCACGTGATCTCGGTCCTCTCGGACGCCGCCGAGGAGGTGGAGATCGGCCTCCCCGGACGGTACACGGTCAACCCGGGCATGCTGCTGCGGCTCAGGATGATCCCCGGCGTGATCGACGTGCACGAGACGTAGCTGCGGGCGCGTTCACGGTCTTTTCCCTTGCCACAAGGGCCGGCGGGACGCTACACCACCCCCGACATCACACGCGGGAACGCGGTGCCGTCGCCAGTGCGCGGCGGAATCGTTCCGGTGCCCGGCTGTTTCCGGGCAATCCCGCGGAGGCTGAACCGGAAAAGGACCGACTGTCATGGCGCTGCCGACGTTCACCATGCGCCAGCTTCTGGAAGCTGGCGTCCATTTCGGACACAACACCCGCCGCTGGAACCCGAAGATGGAGCCCTATCTGTTCGGGGTCCGGAACGGCATCCACATCATCGATCTCGAACAGACGGTGCCCATGCTGCACCAGAGTCTGGTCGCCGTCCGCGACGTCGTCGCCGGCGGCGGGCGGGTGCTGTTCGTGGGCACCAAGCGCCAGGCCAGCGCCAAGATCGCCGAGGCCGGCAAGCGGTGCGGCCAGTACTACGTCAACCACCGCTGGCTCGGCGGGATGATGACCAACTGGCGGACGATCTCCAATTCGATCAAGCGGTTACGGGACCTTGATGAACAGCTTTCTTCGGAAGGCGTGGGGCTGACCAAGAAGGAAACCCTGCGGCTAACCCGCGAGCGCGACAAGCTGGAACGCGCCCTCGGCGGCATCAAGGAGATGGGCGGACTTCCCGACGTGCTGTTCGTCATCGACACCAACAAGGAAGACATCGCCATCGCCGAGGCCAAGAAGCTCAACATCCCGGTCGTCGCGGTGATCGATTCCAACAGCGACCCGGCCGGCATCGACTATCCGATCCCCGGCAACGACGACGCCTTGCGGGCGATCACCATGTATTGCGACCTGGTGGCGGACGCCGTCCTCGACGGCATCCAGGAGGAAATGAGCGCCGCCGGTGTCGACCTGGGCGCGGCCGACGAGGCACCGGCGGAAGCCCTGCCCGACGAGGCCGCGGGTGCGGAGGCCGCCGCAGAGGCGACCGGCGATGGTGGCGAACCTGTGGCCGAAGCCGCAGCCGAAGCGGCACCCGAGGAACCCGCCGAGGCGGCGCCGGAAGCGTCTGCCGGCGATGCGGCGCCCGAGGAGCCTGCCCCGGAAACGTCCGCCGATGCGGCCCCGGAAGAGGCGGCCGAGCCGGCGGCTGAACCTGCGGCCGAGGAGCCAGCGCCCGAACCGGCCGCTGAACCTGCGCCCGAACCGGCGCCCGAGCCGGCGCCCGAGCCGGCGCCCGAACCGGCGCCCGAACCGGCGCCCGAACCGGCGCCCGAACCCGAGGCTCCTGCCGAAGCGGAGGCTGAAGAGGCGACAGCAAAAGCCTGAGCCCGCTGCGATTCCCGGTTTCGGGAATATTAATAATCAACGCGTTAATGAGCGCTGTTAACAAAGAGGATGATGATGGCTGAGATCTCTGCCGCGCTGGTCAAGGAGCTGCGCGACAAAACCGGCGCCGGAATGATGGATTGCAAGAAGGCGCTGGTCGAGACCGGCGGCGACATGGAGAGTGCCGTCGACTGGCTGCGCAAGAAGGGCCTCGCCGCGGCGGCCAAGAAGGCCGGACGCATCGCCTCCGAGGGCCTGATCGGCGTGGCGGTCGAGGGGACCCGGGGTGCGGTCGTCGAGGTCAACGCGGAGACCGACTTCGTGGCCCGGAACGAGACCTTCCAGGGGTACGTCGCGACCGTCGCCGGACTGGCGCTCGGCGCCGGCGGCGATGCGGACGCCCTGGCCCAGGGGGACTATCCGGGCAGCGGCCGCAGTGTCGGCGACAAGCTGACCCACCTCGTCGCCACCATCGGCGAGAACATGGGCCTTCGGCGGACCGACGCGATCTCGGTCGGCAGCGGGGTGATCGGGTCCTACGTTCACAGTGCCCAGGCGCCCGGCCTCGGCAAGATCGGCGTGCTCGTCGCCGTGGAGTCGACCGCCGATCCGGCGGCGTTGGCGCCGCTGGCCAAGAACCTGGCCATGCACGTGGCGGCGGCCAACCCGCAGGCGGTTTCCCGCGACGACGTCGACGCCAGCGCCCTCGACCGGGAACGCGATATCCTCGCCGAGCAGGCCCGTGCCTCGGGTAAACCCGAAGACATCATCGCCAAGATGGTCGAAGGCCGGCTCCGCAAGTACTACGAAGAGGTCTGCCTGCTGGAGCAGACCTACGTCATCGATGGCGAAAACAGTGTCGGCAAGGTCGTCGAGGCGGCGGCCAAGGACGCCGGAGCGCCGGTGACCGTGGCCGGCTTCGTGCGCTACGCCCTGGGCGAGGGAATCGAGAAGAAGACGGAAGACTTCGCGGCCGAAGTGGCAAAAACGGCGGGCGGCTAAGACAACTTCGGCGTTTGGCCGATACCGATTCCGCCGGTTGATGTAGTATCGCCGGCAACCGTCGCAGGGGACGTCGACCGGCCCGCAGGGCCCGGCGGGATCTTCGGTCGGATGCACCGGCCTGGAACGACGGTTACGGACGGAGCGTACGATGGCGTCAACCCCCGAATACGGCCGCGTGCTGCTGAAGCTCTCGGGCGAGGCGCTGATGGGCGACCGCGGCTACGGGCTCGATGCGGCCACCGTCGAGCGGATCGCCGTCGAGGTCAAAACGGTCCATGAGATGGGCGTCGAGGTGTGCCTGGTCATCGGCGGCGGAAACATCTTCCGCGGCGTGTCGGCCGCCGCCTCGAGCATCGAGCGGACCAGCGCCGACTACATCGGCATGCTGGCGACGGTGATGAACGCGCTGGCCATGCAGAGCGCCCTTGAACGCGTCGGCGTCCACACCCGGGTGCAGTCGGCGATTCCCATGCAGACCGTGTGCGAGCCCTATATCCGCCGCCGCGCGGTCCGCCACATGGAGAAGGGGCGGGTGGTCATCTTCGCCGCCGGCACCGGCAATCCGTTTTTCACCACCGACACGGCGGCGGCCCTGCGCGCGGTCGAGATGGGTTGTCAGGCGCTGTTGAAGGGCACCCAGGTGGACGGCGTCTACAGCGCCGACCCCAAGACCGACCCGGGTGCCGAACGCTACGACCGGCTCGGCTACCAGGAGGTGCTGTCGCAGGACCTCAGGGTGATGGACGCGTCGGCGGTTGCACTGGCGCGCAACAACGCGGTTCCCATCGTGGTGTTTTCCATCCACAATCCTGGAGCGTTTGCCGCGGTCGTCACCGGCGCCGGCAAATTCACGATAATCAGCTGAACGGGGGGAGACGTTGAGCGAGGTCGACTTTGACGCGTTTGAAAAAGACATCTCCCGGCGCATGGAAGGCGCCGTCGAGGTACTGCAGAAGGAGTTCGCGGGCCTGCGCACCGGGCGGGCTTCGACCAGCTTGCTGGAGCCGCTGACGGTGGAAGCCTACGGTACGGAAATGCCGATGAATCAGGTCGGCACCATTGGCGTCCCCGAACCACGACTGCTGACGGTCCAAGTCTGGGACAAGGGGCAGGTCAAGGCGGTGGAGAAGGCGATCCGCGAATCCGATCTCGGCCTCAATCCGTCGACTGACGGGCAGCTGGTGCGGGTGCCGATCCCGGCGCTGACCGAGGAACGGCGGGTCGAATTGACCAAGGTCGCCGGCCGCTACGCCGAGGAGGCGCGGGTCGCGGTGCGCAACGTCCGCCGCCACGCCATGGACGACCTGAAGCGCTACGAGAAGGAAGGCGAGATCTCGCAGGACCGGCATCGCGACCTGGCGGCCGAGGTTCAGGAACTCACCGACGTCTACGTCAAGAAGCTGGACGAGGTCCTGGCCAAGAAGGAAGCGGAAATCATGCAGGTCTGACGCGATGAAGCCGCAGCCCCTCCAACAGGAACCGCCATCGCCGCCGCCGACCCACGTCGCCATCATCATGGATGGCAACGGCCGTTGGGCGCGGGCGCGGAGTCTGCCGCGCACGGCCGGTCACAAACGGGGCGCGGAATCGGTCAAGACGGCCGTCGAGAGCGCCGTGCAGCTCGGCGTGCAGTATCTGACGCTGTTCGGGTTCTCGTCCGAGAACTGGAAGCGGCCGTCGTCCGAGATCGCCGATCTGATGGGGCTGCTGCGCTATTGCCTCAAGACCGAGATCGACTACCTGCACAAGCACGGCGTTCGCCTTCGGGTGATCGGCGAGATCTCGCGCCTCGACGACGATATCGGCCGACTGATCCGCCATGCCGAGGACCAGACCCGGGGCAACAGCCGTCTGGTGCTGATCATCGCGCTCAGCTACGGGGGACGTGCCGAGATCGTCGAGACCGCCCGCCGTCTGGCCACCGATGCCGCCGCCGGCCGCATCGATCCGGCCTCCATCGACGAGGCGATGTTCGCCGATTCCCTCTATACGGCCGGGATCCCCGATCCCGACGTTCTGATCCGGACCAGCGGCGAAAAGCGGATCAGCAATTTCCTGCTGTGGCAGCTGGCCTACGCCGAGTTCGTGTTCATCGACGTCCTATGGCCGGATTTCACCCACGAAGACTTCGCCGACGCGCTCCGGGAGTTCCTGGGCCGCGAACGGCGCTACGGCGCGACGGGCGCCTGACGTTCCCTTCAGTTCACCGCACGAGGGCCGATGGCGGTCTCGAGGACAGGTTCCGAGGCGAAAGGCAAAGGCCGGGTGCTGGCGACGCGCATCGTTTCGGCACTGGTGCTTGCCGTGCCGGTTCTGGGCGCCGTCGTCTTCGGTCCGCCGGCGACCGATGTCCTTGTCGCCGTTGTCGCCGTCGTTCTCGCCTGGGAGTGGTGCCGGATGTGCATCGAGGCCGGGGAGCGCACCACCGTGCACATGGTGGCGATGGTTGCCGTTCCACTCGCCGCCGTGGAGGCCATGGCGTTCGGCCATCCGAATATCAGTTTCGCGGCGATGGCGGCGGGAGCCGTCATTGTCGCCGTGGTTTCGCCAAGCGGCTCCCGCGCTTGGCTTGCCGCGGGAACGGTTTACATCAGCCTGCCGTGCGTCGCCTTCGTTTGGCTGCGGGCCGATCCCGATTGGGGGCGGGCCACGACGCTGTGGCTGTTGGCGGTGGTCTGGGCATCGGACGTCGGCGGTTATGCCTTCGGCCGGACCATCGGCGGTCCCCGGCTTGCCCCGGTGCTGAGCCCCAACAAGACCTGGGCGGGATTCTTCGGCGCCGTGGTCTCCGCGGGGCTTGCCGGATTCGCCGCGGCCGGTCCCATCGGCGTCGATTCGCCGGTTCGGCTGGCGGTGGCAAGCGCCGCGCTCGGAGCCACGGCGCAAATGGGTGACCTTGCGGAATCGTCGGTGAAGCGCCACTTCGGGGTCAAGGATGCAGGCACATTGATCCCCGGCCACGGCGGGCTGCTGGACCGGGTAGATGCGCTGTTGGTGGTGGTCGCGGTGACGGCATTGATCAGCGTCGTCGGCGGGGGCAGTATACTGGCATGGCTGTAATCGGACCTCAGCCCGTCGCCGAGACGGCGCGGCGCAGCGTGACGATCCTCGGCTCCACGGGCTCGGTGGGGTGCAACACCGTCGATCTCATCGATCGCCAGCCCGAAGCCTTCACCGTCGAGGCCCTGACCGGCAACCGCAACGTCGCCCTTCTTGCCGAACAGGCGCGCCGGCTGCGGCCGCGCCTCGCCGTGGTCGCCGATCCGGGGTGCTACGGCGCGCTGAAGGACGCTCTGTCCGGGACCGGCATCGATGTCGCCGCCGGACCCGACGCCATCATCGCCGCCGCCAACCGCCCGGCGGAGTGGGTCATGGCGGCGATCGTCGGCGCCGCGGGCGTGGAACCGACCCTTGCGGCGGTTCGGCGCGGCGCGATCATCGGCCTCGCCAACAAGGAGTGCCTGGTTTCCGCCGGCGACGTGATGGTCGGCGAAGTCATGAGAAGCGGGGCGACGGTGGTTCCGGTCGATTCCGAACACAGCGCCATCTATCAGGTGTTCGACTTCGAGAACGCCGACAAGGTCGAATCGATCGTGCTGACCGCATCGGGAGGGCCGTTCCGGACCCTCGAGCGGGAGGCGATGGCGTCGGTGACGCCGGAGCAGGCGGTCGCCCATCCCAACTGGGACATGGGGGCGAAGATCTCGGTCGATTCGGCGACGATGATGAACAAGGGCCTGGAACTGATCGAGGCGTTCCACCTGTTTCCGGTGCCCGAGGACCGCATCGAGATCGTCGTGCATCCACAGTCGGTCATCCACAGCATGGTCGCCTACGTGGACGGTTCGGTGCTCGCCCAGATGGGCACCCCGGACATGCGCACGCCCATTGCCTACGCGCTCGGCTGGCCCGACCGGATGGCGGCGCCGTCGCCGCGGCTGGACTTCTCCCGTCTCGGCGAACTGACCTTCGAGGCCCCCGACGACACGAAGTTTCCGGCCTTGCGCCTGGCGCGCGAGGCGTTGCGCGCGGGCGGGGCCGCGCCGACCGTTCTCAACGCCGCGAACGAAGTGGCGGTGCACTGCTTCCTGGCCGGCGAAATCGGTTTCCTCGACATCACCGGTATCGTCGAAGAAACCCTGTCACGCATTCCCAAGCGCGCCCTCGACACCCTCGACGACGTCGCCGAGGCGGACAGCAATGCGCGGGAGACGGCGCTGTCGCTGATCTCGGCGCGCTTGCCCGCACGCGCCCGCGCCACCTGACACACCAACGGACCCGCACACATGGAGTTCCTCAGCTTCACCTGGTACTACGTGATCATCTTCCTGGTCACTTTGACCATCCTCGTGTTCGTGCACGAGCTCGGCCACTACTGGGTCGCGCGGCGCAACGGGGTCCGGGTCGAGGTGTTCTCGGTCGGCTTCGGCCCGGAGGTCTATGGCTGGACCGATCGAGCCGGCACGCGCTGGAAGATCAGCTGGATACCCCTCGGCGGCTACGTGAAGATGTTCGGCGAGCACGATTTCGAACCGGACGCCGACGATTCGGAGATGTCCGAGGAGGATCGCGCCGTCTCTTTCCATCACAAGCGGCTCGGGCAGCGCACGGCGATCGTCGCCGCCGGGCCGATCGCCAACTTCGTTTTCGCCATCATCCTGCTCGCCGGGTTGTTCGGCATCGTCGGAACGCCAAGGCCGCTGGCCGGTGTCGGCACGGTGATCGAGGGATCGGCGGCGGAGGCCGCCGGATTCGAAACGGGCGACCACATCGACAGTATCGATGGCACCCCCATCGTCTGGTTCGAGGACCTGCGGCTTTACGTCCGTGCGCGGCCGGAAACGCAAATGTCGTTTGTCGTCACCCGCGACGGCGGCACCGTCGATCTGATTGCCACCCCGAAGGGCACGGACGAGGCCGGCGAGGATGGCGTGGTCGAGCGAATCGGCCGCCTCGGCGTGGGCCCGGATGCTGCGCAGATCGGCTACGAGCGCATGAGCCTGCTTGCCGCCGGCGGCGCGGCGGTCGAGCGCACGTTCGGCCTGGTCTGGCAGATCATGACTGCGCTCGGGCAGATCATCGCCGGTACGCGAACCACGGAGGAACTCGGCGGGCCGCTCCGAATCGCGCAGATTTCGGGGGACATGGCCCAGGGCGGCGTGGTCAACCTGATCTTTTTCATGGCCGCGCTGTCGGTCAATCTCGGGCTGGTCAACCTGTTCCCGATACCGATGCTGGACGGCGGTCACCTTGCGTTTTACTTGATCGAGGCCGTGCGCGGGAAACCGCTTGGACTCCGCGCCCAGGAATACAGTTTCCGATTCGGACTGATTCTGGTATTGCTGCTGATGATCCTGGTGACGTGGAACGACATTATAAACCTCAAGGTTTTCGAGTTTTTCCGCCAACTCGTAACCTGACCATTTCGGTCCGGGGGGTTACTTGCGGCATTGGTATTTGTTATTGCTCGTCGGCTGGGCGATCGTCTTCGCTTCGGTTTGCGCCCTGGTTCCGACGCAGCTTTCCGCACAGACCTCCGGAATCGTTCGTGGCATCGTCGTTGAAGGGACGCAGCGGGTCGAGCCCGACACCGTGCGCTCGTACCTGCTGGTGCAGGAGGGCGACCCCTTCGATCCCGGGCGCATCGACCGGTCCCTGAAGAGCCTGTTCGCCACGGGCCTGTTCGCCGACGTGGCGATCCGGCGCGCCGGCGACAACCTGGTGGTTTCGGTGGTCGAGAACCCGGTCATCAACCGAATCGCCTTCGAGGGCAACCAGCGCATCGATGACGAAACGCTGACCGCCGAGGTGTCGCTACGACCGCGGGTCATCTACACGCGGACCAAGGTGCAGAACGACGTCAAGCGCATCCTCACCCTCTATCGCCGCTCCGGGCGATTCGCCGCCACCGTCGACCCCAAGGTCATCCAGCTCGAGCAGAACCGCATCGACCTGGTGTTCGAGATCAGCGAGGGGCAACGGACCGACATCAGCCGCATCCGGTTCATCGGCAACACGGCCTACAGCGATTCGCGCTTGCGCGAGGTCATCCGCACGACGGAGTCCGCGTGGTGGCGGTTCTTTACCGCCGACGACACCTACGATCCCGACCGCCTGACCCTGGACCGGGAGTTGCTGCGCCGGTTCTATCTGTCCGAGGGCTACGCCGATTTCCGGGTCGAATCGGCCCTCGCCGAGCTGACGCCGGACCGGGAGAACTTCTTCATCACCTTCACCATCACCGAAGGCAACCGCTACCGCTTCGGCGACATCGAGATCGAGACGACACTGCGCGACCTCGATCCGGAGTCCCTGGGTGAGTCGGTCGATGTCGAACAGGGCGACTGGTACGACGCCGACAAGGTCGAGACCACCATCGATGGATTGAGCGATGCCGTTGGCGTCCTCGGATACGCCTTCGTCGACGTCCGTCCGCGTATCGACCGCGACCGTGACGCCCGCGAGATCGACATCACTTTCGAGATCAACGAGGGCCCGCGGGTGTTCGTCGAGCGTATCGACGTCGTCGGCAACGTGCGCACCCTGGACAAGGTCATCCGGCGCGAGTTCCGCCTCGTCGAAGGCGATGCGTTCAACGCCGCGCGTCTTCGCCGTTCGCGCCAGCGGATCAACGATCTCGACTTCTTCGAGCGCGTCGACATCGAGCGGATTCCGGGGAGCGCGCCGGACAAGGCGGTGATCAAGGTCGGCGTCGAGGAGAAGTCGACCGGGTCGCTGTCGGTGGGCGCCGGCTTCTCCACCTCCAGCGGCGTGCTCAGCGACATCGGCATCCGCGAGCGGAACCTGCTCGGCCGTGGCCAGGACCTGCGGCTCAACCTGCTCATCGGTGAACGCCAGAGCCAGATCGACCTTGGCTTCACCGAGCCTTACTTCCTGGATCGCGAAATCCGCGCCGGGTTCGACCTGTTCCGCGTCGCCACCGACCGCCAGGACGAGAGCTCGTTCGATACCAAGAGCACCGGTGGCTCGTTGCATGCCGGCTATCCGATTACCGAGGAGATCGGCCAGTCGTGGCGCTACACCTTGCGCCAGTCGGAGATCACCGACGTTCCGGACAACGCCTCGCGGTTCGTCAAGGCCGCGGAGGGCGAGGACATCTTGTCCGAGCTGTCCCACACCGTCGAGTACGACGCACGCAACAGCCGCATCGCCCCGACGGAAGGGTTTTTCACCCGTCTGACGACGGACCTGGCCGGGCTGGGCGGCGACGTCAGCTACCTCCGCAACACGCTGAAGGTCGGCCAGTACTATCCGGTCGCCGACCAATGGGTGCTGGCGTTCGTCGGCTCCGCGGGGTATATCGTCGGCCTCGGCGAAGATGTCCGGTTGCTCGACCGATACTTCGTTGGTGGCGACGGTCTTCGCGGCTTCGCCACCAACGGTGTCGGGCCGCGGGACACCACGACCGAAGACGCCCTCGGCGGCGAGTGGTCATACACCGGGACGGCGGAACTCTCGTTCCCGCTCGGTCTGCCCGCCGAACTGGCGATCCGCGGCAAGGTATTCACCGACATCGGCAGTTCCGGGCAGCTTTCGGATACGGGACCGGAAGTTGCCGACACGGGATCGCTCCGGGCGGCGGTCGGTGCGGGTGTGTCGTGGGCGTCGCCCTTCGGACCCATCGGCGTCGACCTCGGTTTTCCCGTGTTGAAGGAAGGCTTCGACCAGACCGAAGCCATACGAATCAATTTCGGCGCAAGGTTTTGACGAATGCTTAGGATGCGATGGGTGGGTGTGGTCTTCATGGCGGTGCTGGCGGTCTGCGTCTTGCGGCCGGCGGCGAGTGCCGCCGAGGAGATTGCCGTCAAGATCGCGATCATCGACGTCCAGTACATTCTCGCCAACGCCGCGTCGGTGCGGGACGTGCAGTCGCAGATGCGCGGCTACGTCGACGCCTACCGCCAAGAGACCGAGCAGGAAGACCTGGCGATCCGCACTGCCGAGAGCGAGCTGGCCCGCAAGCGCACAATCATCTCACCCGAGGCCTACGCCGAGGAACGGCGCAAGTTCGAGCAGCGGCTGATCGCCGCGCGCGGAAAGGTCGAGCAGCGCAAGCGCTCGCTGAACGTCGTCCAGGCCGACGCCATGCGTCAGATCCAGACGGCCCTGAATCGCATCGTCACCACCATCGCCAACGAAAACGGCCTGACCCTGATCCTGTCCAAGGAGCAGACCATCCTCGTCGTCAAACCCTTGGAGATTACCGGCGTCGTCCTGCAGCGGCTCGATCAGGAGTTGCCGTCGGTGAAGCTCGCGACACCGGGCGAGTAGGTCATGGCCGATCCGCGATTCTTCGCCGTCGAGGGGCCGTTCACTCTCGAGCAGGTGGCGGAGATCGCGGGCGCCCAAGTCGCCGGCGATGCCTCGTCAACCGGCCCGTTCCGGGACGTCGCACCGCTTGACGCAGCCGGCCCCGAGCACGTCTCGTTCCTCGACAACCGGCGCTACGCCGACCAGTTTTCCGAAAGCCGTGCGGGCGCCTGTCTGGTGCATCCCGACCTGGCGGATCGCGCGCCGGACGGCATGGCCCTGCTGCTCAGCGACGAGCCCTACAGCGGGTATGCCCGTGTTGCCCAGGCGTTCTATCCGGCACCGGCGCTGGAGCCGGGCGCCGATCCCGCGGCGCGGATCGATCCGAGCGCGCGCATCGGCGAGGGATGCCGGATCGAAGCCGGTGCGGTGATCGGAGCGCGGGCCGAGATCGGCGAGCGCTGCCGGATCGGCGCCAACGCGGTCATCGGGGACGCCGTCGTGCTCGGCGACGACTGCTCGGTGGGACCGGGGGCGACGCTGGTCTGTTGCCTGGTCGGCTCACGGGTGGTCATTCATGCCGGCGCGCGAATCGGCCAGGACGGTTTCGGCTTCGCCCTGCGCGCCGATGGCCACCTCAAGGTTCCGCAGCTTGGCCGCGTGATCATCGACGACGACGTCGAAATCGGCGCCAATTCGACCATCGATCGTGGCGCCGGCCCGGATACGGTCATCGGCGCCGGAAGCAAAATTGATAATCTGGTCCAGATCGGCCATAACGTGCGCATCGGGCGCGGCTGCATCGTCGTAGCCCAGGTGGGGATTTCGGGCAGCACGACGATCGGTGACTTCGTGATGATGGGGGGACAAGCCGGCTTGAGCGGTCATCTCACAGTGGGTGACGGCGCCCGGGTCGGGGCGCAGAGCGGCGTGACGCGCGACATCGAGCCGGGGGAAACCGTGATGGGCTATCCGGCATTGCGGGCCAAGCAGTTCTGGCGGCAGATCGCCGCCCTTGGACGGCTGTCTCGGGCCAAGGGAGAGGACTGACCGATGGACGAGGGAACGCCCGCGGTCGGCACGACGATCGAGATCGACCGCATCCAGCAGATGATCCCGCATCGCCATCCGATGCTGATGATCGATCGGGTGGAGGACGTCGTTTCGGGAGTCCGCGCGACCGGGGTCAAGAACGTTTCGATTAACGAGCCGTTTTTCCAGGGACATTTCCCCTCGGAGCCGGTGATGCCCGGCGTGCTGATCATCGAGGCCATGGCGCAGACGGCGGCGGTGCTCGTGGTCGAGACGCTGGGGCCGGACAACGAGGGAAGGCTGGTCTATTTCATGACCGTCGACTCGGCCCGCTTCCGCAAGCCCGTGGTGCCCGGCGATACCGTCCGCATCCACGTGGAGAAGCAGCGCCAACGCGGCAACGTCTGGAAGTTCCGCGGCGAAGCCTGGGTCGATGGCACGCTGGTTGCCGAAGCCGTCTATGCGGCAATGATCCGGGGCGACTGAATGAGCTCGATCCACCCGACGGCGGTCATCGAGGATGGTGCCATCCTCGGAGACGGCGTACGCATCGGCCCCTATTGCGTGGTCGGGCCCGAGGCCGAGCTCGGTGATGGCGTGACCCTTGAATCCCATGTCGTCGTTTCCGGGCGCACCGCCATCGGTGCCAACTCGCGCGTCTACCCGTTCGCCACCATCGGCCTGCCGCCCCAGGACCTGAAGTACCGGGGCGAGCCGTCGCGCCTGGAGATCGGCTGCAACACCATCATCCGCGAGCAGGTGACGATGAACCCGGGGACCGAAGGTGGCGGCATGGTCACCCGCATCGGCAACAACTGCCTGTTCATGGTCGGCGCTCACGTCGCCCACGACTGCGACATCGGCGACCATGTCATCCTGGTCAACAACGCCACCCTGGCCGGCCACGTGAAGATCGACGAGTGGGCGATCATCGGCGGACTGTCGGCGGCGCACCAGTTCACGCGCATCGGCCGTCACGCCATGGTCGGCGGCATGAGCGGCATCGAGAACGATGTCATCCCCTACGGGTCGGTGATGGGCAACCGGGCTCGGTTGCAGGGGCTCAACGTCGTCGGGCTGAAGCGCCGCAACTTCTCGCGCGAAACCATCCATGCGCTGCGCAACGCCTATCGGCTGCTGTTCGCCCAGGAGGGCACGATGAACGAGCGGCTCGCTGACGTCGCCGAACTCTTCCACGACACCGAGCCGGTGATGGAGATCGTCAACTTCATCCGCGCCGATTCGTCGCGGCCGATCTGCCAGCCGGCCCTGGAGCATGCCGCCTAAGCTCGGAGTCATCGCCGGCGGCGGTTCGCTGCCGGAGCGCATCGTCCGTGCCTGCCGGGAAACCGGGCGCGAGGTGTTCGTCATCGCCATCGAGGGGCACGCGGAACCGAACGGGTTCGAGGACGTCCCGCACGCCTGGCTGCGCATCGGCGCCGGCGGAAAGGCGTTGAAGCTTCTGCGCGAGCAGGGCGTCGAGGAGCTGGTCCTCGCCGGCGACGTGCGCCGGCCGTCGCTGGCGGAACTCAAGCCCGACCTGTGGACGGCCAAGTTCCTGGCCCGCGTCGGCACCAACGCCCTCGGCGACGACGGCATGCTCGGCGCGGTGATTCGCGAGCTGGAAGCCAGCGAAGGATTCTGCGTCGTCGGCACAGACAGCCTGCTGCCGGGGCTGCTGGCGACCGCCGGCGTCTACGGCTCGGTTCAGCCCGACGAACAGGCGATCCAGGACATCGAACGCGGCGTCGAAGTGGCACGCGGCATCGGCGGGTTGGACGTCGGCCAGGCCGCGGTCGTCCAGCAGGGCCTGGTGCTGGCGGTCGAGGCCATCGAGGGCACCGACGCGATGATCGGCCGCGCCGCCGCCCTCCGCCGCGAGGGATCGGGGGGCGTCCTGGTCAAGGTGAGCAAGCCCGGCCAGGAGTCCCGGGCCGATCTGCCCTGCATCGGGCCCGATACCGTGCGCGCCGCCGCCGAAGCCGGGCTCGCCGGCATTGCCATCGAAGCCGGCGGCGCCCTGGTGCTGGGCCGGGACGAGGTCGTGCGCGCCGCCGATGCCGCCGGCCTGTTCGTCATCGGCGTTCCGGTCTGGGGCGGGACCGCGTGACCGACGGCGCCGATCTCGGCGGCCCCACCATCTTCCTCGTCGCAGGTGAGCCATCGGGCGACGCCCTCGGCGCGCGGCTGATGGCGGCGCTGAAGGAGGCGCGCGGCAGTGCCGTGCGGTTTGCCGGCATCGGCGGTGCGGGCATGGCCGCCGAGGGGCTGGACAGCCTGTTTCCGATGAGCGAGCTCACCCTGATGGGGTTGGCCGAGGTGCTGCCCCACGTACCGCGCCTGCTGCGCCGGATCGCCGAGACCGAAGCGGCGGTGCGTGCGCTCCGGCCGGACGTGGTCGTTACCATCGACTCGCCCGGGTTCTCGTTCCGCGTCGCCAAGCGGCTGGCCGGCAGCGGGATCCCGCTCGTCCACTACGTCGCTCCGTCGGTGTGGGCGTGGCGGCCTGGGCGGGCCCGCGAGATCGCCGGCTTCCTCGATCACCTGATGGCGCTGTTGCCGTTCGAGCCGCCGTACTTCGAGGCCGAAGGACTGGCCTGCACCTTCGTCGGCCATCCGGTGCTCGATGGCGGGGCGGGCGACGGCGACGGCCCGGCGTTTCGCCGCCGTCACGGCATCGGCGATGGCGCGCCTCTGCTGTGCCTGCTTCCGGGGAGCCGCCAGGGCGAGGTTTCGCGCCTCATGCCGGTGTTCGCCGAGGCCGTGGGCCTGTTGGCGAAAGGCCGGCCGGACCTCGAGATCGTCATTCCCTCGGTGGCCGGCCTCGTCGATTTCATCGGCACCGCGGCCGGGACGTGGCCGGTCCGAACCCGCGTGGTCACCGGCGATGCCGAGAAGTTCGACGCCTTCGCCGCCGCCGACGTGGCGCTGGCGGCCTCCGGAACCATCGCCCTGGAATTGGCCATGGCCAGGACGCCGGCGGTGATCGCCTATCGGATGCACCCACTGACCGGCTGGCTCGCCCGCCGGCTGGTCCGGGTGGACTGCGTGAGCCTGGTCAATCTGGTGCTCGACCGGTCGGTGATGCCGGAGCTACTGCTCGGCGACTGCCGTGCCGACCGCCTCGCAGACGCGGTGACGTTATTGCTCGACGATCCGAAAGCCAGGGATGCCCAGGCGGCCGGCGCGGCCGAGGCGCTCGCTGCCCTCGGCCTCGACGGCGCGGCTCCGAGCCGCCGCGCCGCGGATGTCGTTCTCGGCGTGATCGCCGGGGCGAACCCTAGGACCGCGTCGCCAGCTGCTTGAACTCGCGCTCCGTGGCGCCGGTATAGAGCTGGCGCGGCCGCCCGATCTTCTGGGTCGGGTCCTCGATCATCTCGTTCCACTGGGCCACCCAGCCGACCGTGCGGGCGACGGCGAACAGCACCGTGAACATGGACGTCGGGATGCCCATGGCGCGGAAGATGATGCCCGAATAGAAGTCGACGTTGGGGTAGAGTTTCTTCTCGACGAAGAACTCGTCGTCGAGGGCGATGCGCTCCAGCTCCATGGCGACCTGCAGCAGCGGCTCGTCGCCGAAGCCGAGGTCGTCGAGAACCTCGTGGCAGGTCTTCTGCATGATCTTCGCCCGGGGATCGTAGTTCTTGTAGACCCGGTGGCCGAAGCCCATGAGCCGGAACGGATCGTCCTTGTCCTTGGCCCGTTTGACGTACTCGGGGATGCGGTCGACGTCGGCGATCTCCTCGAGCATGTTGAGCACCGCCTCGTTGGCGCCGCCGTGGGCCGGTCCCCACAGCGAGGCGATGCCCGCGGCGATGCAGGCGAACGGGTTGGCGCCGCTGGACCCGGCCAGGCGCACGGTCGAGGTCGACGCGTTCTGCTCGTGGTCGGCGTGGAGGATGAGGATACGGTCGAGCGCGCGGACGAGCACCGGGTTGAGCTGGAACGGCTCGCACGGCGTCGCATACATCATCTGCAGGAAGTTCTCGGCGTACTTCAGATCGTTCCGCGGATAGACGAACGGCTGACCGATGGCGTACTTGTAGGCCCAGGCGGCGATCGTCGGCATCTTGGCGATCATCCGGTAGGAGGCGACCATGCGGTGGCGCGGATTGGTGATGTCCGTGCTGTCGTGATAGAAGGCCGACAGCGCACCGACCACGCCGACCATCACTGCCATCGGGTGGGAATCCCGGCGGAAGCCGTCGTAGAACTTGTTCATCTGTTCGTGCAGCATCGTGTGGTAGGTGATGTCGTGCTCGAACCGGCGTTTCTGGTCGGCGGTCGGCAGGTCGCCGTACAGCAGCAGGTAGCACACCTCCATGAAATCCGAGTGCTCGGCCAGCTCCTGGATCGGATATCCGCGGTAGAGCAGGATGCCCTCGTCGCCGTCGATGTAGGTGATCGTGGACTCGCAGCTCCCCGTCGAGGTGAAGCCGGGATCAAACGTGAAGTAGCCGGTCTCGCCGTACAGCGTTCGCACATCGACCACATCTGGGCCGACGGTACCGGCAATGACGGGCAGCTCGAACTGGCGTCCGGTGGCGTTATCGGTGACGGTTACCGTCCGCTTTCCGGCTTCGGCGGCGATGGCACTGTCGCTCATGAATGGTCATCCCTTCCTTGGTCGCAATCCGGTCCCGGCCGGACCCAACATCACTCATCTCCGGCGGCAATGGCGCCGATGCGGCAGAGCGTTTCCTCCCGTCCGAGAACGTCCATGACTTCGAAGATCGGCGGCGAGACCGTCGAGCCGGTCAGCGCTGCGCGGAGCGGTTGGGCCACGGCCTTGAGCTTCAAACCCCCGGGTTCGGCGCCCTCGACATAGTCCCGGACCACAGCCTCCAATGTCTCGGCGTTCCACGTCTTGGTTCCCTCCAGAATAGCCTTCAAACGGGCCATGTGTCGCCGGGAATCCGCATCCAACAGCGACACCGCTTTGCCGTCCAATTCCGGCGGGCCATCCGAAGCATAGATCACTGCGTTTTCAGCAAGTTCATTGATCGTCTTCGCGCGATGCTTGAGGCCGGGCATGCCGAGGGCGATGCGCTCCATGGCGGCGTCCGAGGGTGCCGCGCCGCGATCTGCGGCGATTGTGTCGGCAACGGCCGCGGCGAGCCGGGCATCATCGGCGGCGCGGATGTAGTGGCCATTGAGGTTTTCGAGGCGCGCCGCATCGAATCGGGCCGGCGCGCGGCTGACCCCGTCGAGGTCGAACCAGGCGATCGCCTGGTCGCGGTCGATGATCTCGTCGTCGCCGTGGCTCCAGCCGAGCCGCAGCAGGTAGTTGCATACTGCTTCGGGCAGCAGACCCTGGTCGCGGTAGGCGCCGACGCCCAGCGCCCCGTGGCGTTTCGACAGCTTGGCCCCGTCGGCGCCGTGGATCAGTGGGATGTGGGCGAAGGCCGGCGGCGGCCAGCCAAGCGCCTGGTAGATCTGGGTCTGGCGAAAAGCGTTGGTCAGGTGGTCGTCGCCGCGGATGACGTGGGTGATGTCCATGTCGTGGTCGTCGACCACCACCGCCAGCATGTAGGTCGGCGTGCCGTCGGCGCGCAGCAGGACCATGTCGTCGAGCTGGTCGTTGGCCACCGTCACCGATCCCTGCACCAGATCATCGATCCGCGTTTCGCCGGTCCTCGGTGCCTTGAGCCGGATCACCGGATCGACGCCGGGTGGGGCCTCGGCCGGGTCACGGTCGCGCCAGCGCCCGTCGTAAAGCGCCGCCGTGCCCTTGGCCCTGGCCTGTTCGCGCATCTCGGCGAGCTCCTCGGGCGAGACATAGCAGCGATAGGCGTTGCCTTCGTCGATCAACCGCTGCGCGGCCTCGGCGTGGCGGCCGGCGCGGGCGAACTGCGAAACCGGTTCGCCGTCCCAGTCCAGTCCGAGCCAGCGGAGACCGTCGTAGATGGCCTCGACCGCCTCGTCGGTCGAGCGGGCGCGGTCGGTGTCCTCGATGCGCAGCAGGAACGTGCCGCCGTGGTGGCGGGCATACAGCCAGTTGAACAACGCCGTACGGGCGCCGCCGATGTGCAGGAATCCGGTGGGCGAGGGGGCGAAACGGGTCACGACGGTCATCGGCAGGGGTTTAGCACATCCGTCGGCGCCGTACAGCCGTGCAGGCGTTCGGCGGGTTCCCCGGACGGTCGGCGCGTCGGCTTTTTTTACAGTTTTGTGACAGTCGAGGTTCGTGCTGCAACCCGTTGAAATGTTGATCTGATGTCGACCCGGTTGGGTCGGAGGCGAGTTGGCGCGTGCGAAAGCGTCGGCGGCCTTTACGGTTCCGTCGCCACGGCTTTAACCATAAGTTATCTAAGGCTTTGGTTTTGCATAAATTTCGTAATCAGGCACGTTTCTTGCATAAAATTTTCGTGTGGTGGCTTGGCTCGCTGGATAACCGAGCTGATGGCTTCGGCGGGGCACCTGTCCGTGTGCCATGCGGGCCGGGACGAAATGAACGAAACAGGGTAGGCATTCGCGGGGACGTTAGGGCGCGTCCGGAACAACCGGAATAGACGCGAAACAAGAAGACCAACGAGCGAGCATCGGCGCTCCCTCCGGCGTAACCGCGGGAGGAGAGGTCATGGCAACAGGCAGAAATGACCGCAGGGTGTGGCGGACCCTGTCGGTCGCCGGCGCGGCGGCGCTGGCGGCATTCGCGCTGTCGGTCGGACCACGGCCAGCGGCAGCAAACACGGTCGACGTTCCGTTCCACGACTGGCTGTGGACCTTCGATTTCGAGCCCATCGGCGGGAGTGGTCCCGTGCAGATCCGGGCTCAGGGCGACGCCGTCGTTCGATTCACAGCACCGTTCGACCTGGGGAGTGTGTCTGATCCCAAGGCTCCCCCGCCGGGAACGCACACGGTCGACATCGAACTCGTGGAACTGAGCCTGGTCGGGATTGATCCGATTCCGATCCCGCTGGGTGGCAGCGAGCCAGCCTGGCAGGTCACGCTCAGCAGCGACGTCTCGACCATCGACAAGTCGGCGCATCGTGCGGGGCCGGGCCAGACATCCCAGGGCCAGATCCAGAACGTGACGACGGAGGACCACCGGCTTCTCGGCGACGTGTTCTTCGATGTTTGGATCGACATCACCTATCAGAACACGCTGATCAGCAACGACAACCTGGTGGACAATCCGGGCTCGCAGCCGATCCCGCTGTCGATGTCGTTCGACGAGACCAATGGACCGCCGAAGGACGACATCTTCTGGATGCCGGCGTTCCTGTGGTTCGACAGCGCGCCGCCGGTTGAGTTCTGGGACGTTATCATCGCAGGCGGTGGTACGCCGTGGGATCTCGTCGGACCCGTTCATGTCGAAATTCCCGGCATGCAATGGCAGGGCGTTCCCGAGCCGGGAAGCCTGGCGCTGCTCGGCACCGGCCTCGTCGGCCTGTTCTGGATGAGGCGGCGCCGCGCCAACGGCTGAGCCGCCCGACGATCACCGACACTGGGGCAGCGGCGCGCAGCGCGCCGCTGCCCATGCTGTCCGCACCCCTTCACCGAAAACCCTGACGCCTTTGATCCCGTGCCTGTAGGCTCTCCGGCCGTGGGGAGACCTTGCGGTCGGAGGCTGCGCGGGCATGGCGAGAGGCTGGCGGTCCGTCTTGGCGGGTGTGGGAGTGGCGGCCCGAAGTCTTGCCGCCGCGGCCGCGGCCGAGCGCGGCCAGTGGGCGCTGTGGATCCCTGTGGGGCTCGGCGCCGGGATTGGCGTTTACTTCGGGTTGCCTTTGGAACCGCCGGCGTGGCTCGGGCTCTCGGTGCTGGCCGTGCTTGCCGCGGTTTCCGTGCCGCTGCGTGGCTACGCAGGCCGTCATCGCGGCGCCCTCGTCGTCGCCGCGATCGCCGCCGCCACGCTCGTTCTCGGCTTCACCCTCGCCCAGGTACGCACCGTTTTCGTTGCCGCGCCGGTACTGGAGAAGCGCATCGGCCCGACAGCCGTGGTTGGGCGGGTCGTGCGGCTCGAGACGCTGCCGGACGGCAACCGCGTGACCCTGGAAAAGCCCAGGATCGCCGGGGTCGGGCCGGAGCGCACCCCCGAACGGGTGCGGGTGCGCCTGCGGGGCGAGGCCCTGGACGCGTGGCCGGGCGATTGGCTGCGGGTGCGGGCGATTGTCGCGCCGCCACCGCCGCCCGCCGCGCCCGGAGCCTTCGACTTCCAGCGCCAGGCGTTTTTCGACGGCCTCGGCGGCGTCGGATTCGCCGTCGGCCGGGCCGAGATCACCGCCCGCGGGCGCGGCGAGGGGCTGGACGGCCTGGCTCTCGGGCTTTCGCGCTTGCGCCAGCTCATCGCCGAGCGGGTCCGCGGACACAGCACTGGCGCCGTCGGCGCCGTTACCGCGGCGCTGATGACCGGCGAACGCGGCGCGATCCCCGAGCCGGTGATGGTCGCCATCCGTGATTCCGGGCTTGCCCATCTGCTGGCCATTTCCGGTCTTCACATCGGACTGGTGGCGGGTGTGCTGTTCTTCGCCGTCCGCGCGGCATTGGCGCTGGTCCCGTTCGTGGCGCTGCGCCAGCCGATCAAGAAGTGGGCGGCGGTAGCGGCCATCGCCGGGGCGCTGGTCTATGCGCTGCTCACCGGGGCGACGGTGCCGAGCCTGCGCGCTTTCCTGATGATCGGACTGGTCCTGCTCGCGGTGCTCGTCGACCGCCGCGGGATCTCCATGCGTGTCGTCGCTTGGGCGGCGGTGGTCATCCTGGTGTTCCAGCCGGAGAGCCTGCTGAGCGCCAGCTTCCAGCTTTCGTTCGCCGCTGTCGCCGCGCTCGTCGCCGTCTACGAGGCGATCCGCCTCCATCGCCCCGAACGGACCGAAGCGCCGTCCCCGTTCCGCCGTGCCGGCGTCTACGTCCTGGGCGTCGCGGTGACAACGGTGGTCGCCGGGATCGCCACGGCCCCGTTCGCGGTGTTTCATTTCAACCGCTTCGTCGAGTACGGCCTGGCCGCCAACCTCGTCGCCGTGCCGGTGACGGCGCTGTGGATCATGCCGTGGGCAGTAGGCGCGTTCCTGCTGATGCCGTTCGGTCTCGAGGCTTTGGCCCTGGCGCCGATGGGGTGGGGCGTGGGGCTGGTCATCCGCGTCGCCGAGATGGTTGCGGCCTGGCCGGGTGCCGTCGTGGCGCTTCCGGCGATGCCGGTCTGGGGCCTGGCAGTCATCGCCGCCGGCGGGCTGTGGCTGACTCTCTGGCGCCGCCGTTGGCGCCTGTGGGGGGCGGCCGGGATCGCCGCCGGTGGTGCCAGCCTGCTTTTGGCCGCGTGCCCCCCGATGTTCTCGTCGATGCGAACGGCAAGCTGATGGCGGTGCGTACGGAGTCGGGCACCTTGGCGGTATCGTCGCTGCGGGCGGCGCCGTTTGCGCGGGACGTCTGGTTGCGGCGGGCCGGGCAGGGCTCGGACGCCGTTCCCTGGCCGCGCTACGGAGAGTCGGCCGGCGGACGGCTGGTGTGCGATTCCCTGGGCTGTACCTACCGCGCCGCCGGGCGCATCGTTGCCCTGGTGCGCAGACCCGAGGCGCTGGCCGAGGACTGCCGGTTGGTCGACGTGGTCGTCAGTCCGGAACCGGTGCGGGGGCGATGCGAAGCGCCGCTGGTCGTCGACCGTTTCGATCTGTGGCGCGGAGGCGCCCATGCCCTATGGCTGGGCGACCGCACGGTCACCGTCGAGTCGGTCAACACCCGGCGCGGCGACCGGCCGTGGGTGGCGCGGCCCCGCGCATCCCGGCGCGGCGGTACCTGACGCGGCCTAGTCCTCGAAGCGATCCGTGGCGTCGCGATCGCGGTCGTACCGTCTCGAGAGCGGAAAAGTTGGCAACCAGGACTCGCGGCGGATGATCCAGCTTTCGTAAGTGGGCATCAGTTGGTCAGGGGCATCCAGGGAGCCCAGGTGCACTTCGACTTCGTCCGCGCTGCGGGCGAAAACGGACGAGCCGCAACGGGGACAGAAATGCCGCCCGAGGTAGTCGCGCGTTTCGCCGTCGATCGTCACCGCGTCCTCGGGGAACACCGCGGACGCGTGGAATAGGGCCCCATGATGCTTGCGGCAGTCGAGACAGTGGCAAAGGCCGACCCGGTAGGGGCGTCCTGACGCCACGATTCTGACGTCGCCGCACAGGCAGCCGCCGGTGAATCGGTCCATGCTGCGTCTCCACCAAAATCAAGCGGTCGGAATGGTTACCGCGAGCAGCACAGTCAGTGCAATTGCCCGCTGCGGGCGGGGACCGGTCCTGGGTGATCCGGCCGACGCCGTGGCGGCGCGGCGAACCGTCACGAGGATCAGTCGCCGGAGGCGGTGGCGTAGACGTTCAAGGCGTCGACCCTGCGCTCGATTTCGGCGACGACCGAGCGATAGGCGGCGCTGTCGGGGTTGCCGTAGCGCTGTTCGAAATCGCGCTTGGTGAGCCCCTCGGGCAGGCCGCTGATATCGGGAAAGAAGAAGCGCTCTCCCGCATCTCCCGACAGCCGCATCTGGGCCCGCCGGGCATGCTCGGGGTCGGTGGCGAAGGCAGCAAGGCGGACGCCCGCGAGGTCGGCGGCGAGATCGGTGAAGCTGAACCCGCTGCCGCCGCCCGTGGCATCGAGGAGTTCCTTGAACTCGCCGACGGCGAAAGTCAGGCCGGCATCGGAGGCGATGCGGATCGCCGCCGAGTAAACGAAATGCAGCATCAGGTCCTGGCGGCCGCTTAGGCGGGCACGCTCGCGGCAGATGCGTTTGCCCTCCTTCATCGGCGGCGTGCGGACCTCTCCGATCAGCGGTTCGATTCGCGTCGTACCGCAGTACATGGCCAGCGCAAAGATGGCCGCCTGGTTCTCTTCGGCCCCGCCGCCCGCCGCAGAGCGTTGGCGGGCGAGCCTGAAGACGGGTTTGAGGTATCGGGTCAGCGACGCATCGCCGCGCGGCGCCTTTTCGCGGCCGAACCGCAGCAGCTCGGCGTAATAGACGCGCACGATGTTGGCATCGCCGAGCAGCGCCGCCTCCTGGATCGCCGCCTCCTGGATCGCCGCCTCCTGGATCGCCGCCTCCTGGATCGCCGCCTTCACCGACTCGCCGGCGCGGGCCAGAGTTTCGCGGCCGACGCCATAGGCGATCCGCAGCGTTCCGCCACCGACGTCGACCGAACGGATGACGTCGAATGCCACGTCGCCCCAGCGCTGTTCGCTTTCCAGGTTGTTCAGGGTCGTACGCACGAGCCAGTCGACGACGCCGCCCGGCACGCCCCAGGCGCCGACACCCAGGCGTTCGATGCGGAGCCCCTCCGCCGATGCGGCGATGTCGAGGCGGATGTTGACGTACTTGCCGACGGGGTTTTCCGGGATCGGTACGCTGGACTCGATGACAACGCCGCCGGCGCCGATCACCGCGCGGTCGGCGAGCCCCGGCACGCCGCGGACGGCGAGCGCCGCCAACCCGTCGAGGTCCGACTGCGACAACGTCAGGCGGTGGATCTTGTCGCCGGAATCGAGGGCGGCGTTGACCTCGCGGACGATGTCGCGCGCACGCGCCGCGGCCTCGGGCGACGGCGTCTCCCCGACGGTCGGGGTCGGGCTGACCGAACGCACGACCACCGCGGCCGATGCGCTGACGACGGCGGCGATCGCGAGCAGCAGGACCGCGGTCAGTCTGCCCAATGACTCAACTCGGCACGGTTGTGGATGGTCCCCGGCATGGCGGCATCATTGTCGAGCCCGGCGCCGACCGCAACCGGGAGAATCGCCGCCGCCGCGCCGGCGGGCAAATCTTTGCGGTGTCTAGGGAATCAGTATTTGCGGACGAGGCCGACGAGCCGCCCTTGCACCTGCACCTGATCGGGCCCGCAGATGCGGGTCTTGTAGGCCGCGTTGGCCGGCTCCAGGGCGACGGACTGGCCGCGGCGGCGCAGCCGCTTCAGCGTCACCTCTTCGTTGTCGACCAGGGCGACGACGATGGCACCATTCTCGGCCGAGTCGCAGCGCTGGATGACGACGGTGTCGCCGTCATGGATTCCGGCCTCGATCATCGAATCGCCGTCGACCTCCAGCGCGTAGTGCTCGCCGCCGCCGAGCAGCGCCGTCGGGATGTCGACGCTCATCGAATGGTCGCGCAGCGCCTCGATGGGCGTGCCCGCGGCGATCCGGCCGTACAGCGGCAGGGCCACCGCCTGCGAGTCCGCCGACGCCGAGGACCCCGGCATGCGGAAATCGGCCTGGATGACGTTGGGGGCGAACTTCTCGCGGCTGCCCGGGCGCCCGCCGGCGGCCGGAGGCTCCATGTTCTCCGGCAGGCGCAACACCTCCAGCGCGCGGGCGCGGTGCGGAAGCCGGCGGATGAAGCCGCGTTCCTCGAGGCCGGTGATCAGCCGGTGAATGCCGGACTTGGACTGCAGGCCCAAAGCATCCTTCATCTCATCGAACGACGGGGAAATGCCGGTCTCACGCAGCCGGCGGTCGACAAATACCAAGAGCTCGTATTGTTTTCGGGTGAGCATGTAACGATCCCCCAGCCCCCGGAACACCGCGCCGGCGGGATGCCCCGCCGTGGCGTCGGTCTGCTCCGTAGTGGCGAGCGGCCGTGGTGGCCACAAGATATGGAACAAAACCTAAACGATAGCACTTGTTCTAGTTTGGTTCCGGTCACGCGTCAAGTGGATTTTCGGCTCCGTTGCCGGTCCGTACCGATCGGCCATCGCCGGCGGCCGCTCTAGAGGGTCAGCACCTCGACCCGCTCGCCGGCCTTCGCCGGCGGGGCATGGGGCGGACGGACGACGAGACAATCGGCGGCGGCGAACAGGGCCAGCATCGAACTGTCCTGAGCCTCGAACGGGGTCGCCACCATGTCGCCGCCGCCGTCGCGGCTGAGCCGGGCGCGGAGATAGTCCTGGCGCTGGTCGTTGGCGGCGAGGTCGCGGCCGAGCACCGCCGTCGCCGGGGCGCCGTCCTCGGCGTCGGTGCCCAGCATCACCTGCATGGCCGGCTTGAGGAAGACCAGCGAGGTCACGCCGACGGAGACCGGGTTCCCCGGCAGGCCGAGCACGGCCGTCTCGCCGAGGCGCCCGAAGATCAAGGGTTTCCCGGGCCGCATGGCGACCTTGTAGAAGCCGAGATCGAGGCCCTTGTCGCCGAGCACCTGGCCGACCAGGTCGTAGTCGCCGACCGAGGCGCCGCCGATGGTCACCAGCAGGTCGGCACCGCGCGCCCCCTCGACCAGGGCCCTGAGCGACTCGGCGTCGTCCCGCGCGATGCCCAGGTTTTCCGCCGTGCCGCCGAGCGCGGTGACGGTGGCGGCGACGGCGAGGCTGTTGGAGCTGACGATCTGGTCCGGCCCCAGCGGATCGCCCGGCATCACCACCTCGTTGCCGGTGGCGACGATCGCCACCCGGGGCCGGCGGCGGACCATCAGCCACGGCACGTTCATCGCCGCGGCGAGGCCTATGTGCCGGGGCGAGAGGACCTGCCCGGCGCGGAGCAGCACGTCTCCGGCGGCGAAATCGAGGCCGGCGCGGCGGATCCAGCGGCCGGGCGTCGGCACCTCGCGGACGACGACGGTGTCGCCGTCGGTCTCGGTGTCCTCCTGAATGACGATGGCGTCGGCGCCGGCGGGGACGGGGGCGCCGGTGAAGATCCGCGCGGCCTCGCCGGCGCCGACGGTGCCGGCGAACCCGGCCCCGGCGGCCGACTCGCCGATGCGGCGCAGGGCCGTTGGTACCGCGGTGACGTCGGCGGCGCGCACTGCGTAACCGTCCATGGCCGAGACGTCGGCCGGCGGCTGGGTGGTGCGGGCGGCGACGTCCTCGGCCAGCACCCGGCCGGCTGCGTCGGCGATCCCAACCTGTTCGGCCGGCAGGCGCGAGAACCCGGAAACGACCTTGGCGACGGCCTCGGCGACGGCGAGCATCGGCCTGGCCCTAGTCCGCCTCGAAGATGCCGGACTTGCCGCCGGCCTTTTGGACGAGCCGGAGATCAGTGATCCGCATGCCCCGGTCAACCGCCTTGCACATGTCGTAGACGGTGAGTGCGGCGACGGCCGCGGCGCTCAGCGCCTCCATCTCGACCCCGGTGCGGCCACGGAGCCGGCACGTCGCGGTGACGTCGACGGCGTTACGGTCCGGGTCGCAGTCCAGATCGACGGCGACGTTGGTCAGGCTGAGGGGGTGGCAGAGCGGGATCAGCTCGGGCGTCTTCTTCGCCGCCATGATGCCGGCCAGCCGGGCGACGCCGAGCACGTCACCCTTCTCGACCCCGCCCTCGATGATGCGGGTCAGGGTCTCGGGCTGCATCACCACGCTGACCTTGGCCGTCGCGGTGCGTTCGGTGACGTCCTTCTCCGAGACGTCGACCATCACCGCGTTGCCGTCGGCATCGAAATGGGTGAACTCCGCCATGCGCAGAGGCTAGAGCGTTTTCCGGCCGCACGGAACCATTCAGATGGGCGGACTTGGGGGGCGGTCCCCCAAACTCGGAGATCGACGCGCTTGACGTGGGTGAGGCCGTTGGCGGCGCGCCAGTCGTATTGCGCGGCGACCCGGCGGCCGTACCCGCGCTCGACGTCTGAATTGCTTCCAAGCCCGGTCATTCGCCCAAAGATCACGACAGGCCGCTCATGACCGATTCTGTTGAAAAACTCTGCCATTGCGGCGGGGCAGCGGGGCTGATTCACTCCTCTCATTGCGAGGGGGGAGTGACGGCGATGATGGGTGAACGGCAGGTTGGACCAGGGGGCC